>Ga0315280_10000532_pt1 | contig 70795 bp, 67 predicted proteins | sample YL17G06_40_MG_FD_203697 | JGI IMG/M metagenome (GOLD analysis project Ga0315280, IMG submission 203697) | Sediment microbial communities from Yellowstone Lake, YNP, Wyoming, USA - YL17G06_40 | ecosystem: Environmental > Aquatic > Freshwater > Lake > Sediment | place: USA: Wyoming | collected... | reverse complement strand
GCCGCAAATGCCCGCGCCGAGGCGCGCTCGGCCATTTGTAATTGTGAAGCCGGACAGAACGCACGACGAGATCTCGGTTCCCGAAAAGGTCACGACGGAGCCGCTAGAATTTCCATCAATGCTGGTGGGGACGACAATCGGCGTGCTCAATGGATCGGTCGAGCGCAGTGTGATGTTCTTGCCCTTGAAGCTGATGTTCTCGCGGTAGGTGCCCGGATGGACCAAGACCGTGTCACCTGTTGCCGCCGCGTCAATCGCCGCCTGGATTGTCGAGTGGTCATACCCGCCGCCTTGACCGACGGTGATTGTCGTCTGCGCCCCAGCGATTTGGGCTAGCCAACCCGCGAGACACACCAGCAAGAAAGTCGCCCGTCTCATCGTCGTGCCCTCCCTGTTGAGCGGTCATGTACGAAATTGCCCGTGGACCCAAAGATGGGTCACACGTCGGCGTTCTCGTCGCACTTCTACCCTTGTGGTTTGTTTATGGGACAGATGTGAAAGACCGTCAACGGAGTTTTACACAAAAGAAACGACGCCGGAGATTCTCACGCTCAAAGTGGCACAGACTGCCAGCCACAAGCGTTTAATGGTTTTGTGGGGCTTGAGAATTGACAAACATGGCTTTGCGCCTATGAACAGGCCACTTGAGCATGAGGGTCTGTCTCAGATCCTGATGAGCCGGGCTTCGGCATGCGCCGGGTTTGCACCCGGCTTCAGCCGGGGTGCAAGGCAACCATTTCCCCTCTGAAGAGCCGGCTTGAGCCGGGCTTTGGCCAAAGGCCGGCTGATGGCTGAAGCCCAGAGGAGAAGCCATGCTGAAGCATGCTCCAGGGAGAGAGGAAGGGTCTCTCGGGGCGGCTGAAAGCCATTAAACGCTTGTGACTGCCAGCCTGCGAGCGCCCCTACAGCCGATGGTTGGCAGATGCATGCCCCTCATGAATTCGCCAAACAAAAAACGAAGGCGGGAAATCGCCGAGCGCATCTCCCGCCTCTTTCTCATCGGCTCACAATGTCTGCCAGAGATCAGCAGGGCAGAGTAACCCTTCTCCTGGCTGTAGGCAATCAGCAATCCGAAATCCGCAATCCGCCGGTCAGTGCGGCGGAATCTGGACGCCGCGCACGAGGATCACTTTGCGGTCTCTTGTCTTCACCTGAAATGCCCTCCTTTGTGGTTTGAATTGAACTCAACAACTTCAATCCTAGCCAGCATTGGTGGGCATTTCAGCGGCTTTCTTGCCCCACATACCAAAATCTGCACTGGTTTCAGGACTAGCGGGCCTTCAACGTTGTTTTGACGGTAGGCCCGACACGTTTGTCGGGCAACCTCTTGTGGAATGGGTGCAGGACAGCAGTGTCCCGCCCACCTGATTTGGTCAGCGTTTCAATGTTGAGGGGCGGGAGCAATGTTCCTTTTGGTCCCAAACAGGAAGCGTTCTGCGACAAAGCCTTCCAAGCGGAAATCAGCAAACCTAAGGCGAGCTAACAGTCACTCGACCGAGACCTTGTCCACCATAAGCCCGAACAGAGTCTGCCGACTCGGATCGGCGGGATCGGGGACGCGAAAGACAGGACTCTTGATCAGAACCTCGTGGCGTCCGGGCGCGGGCGGCTCCGGCAGAGACAACCGCACAGAGTCCCACTGAGGTGTAGCAACGGTTGCGCCTCTGAGTTCCTTGCCGTCCCACAGGACTTCAAATTTCAACCGACCCGGCTCGTCGGGGTGGCGCTGGGCAACACGCAGCGCCAGTTGGCCTTCCAGACCAATGCCACCGGCGGCGGGCAGGTAGAAGACCACTTGGGCGCGCGCATCGGTCCAACGATAGGTCACCTCGCCCTCGCGTTGTGGCTCGTGCCAGCCGTTGCCGAGCGCCAGATCATCGAACGGTGCGCCCACGTCCACAACATAAGGGAAATGTTGCCGAAGACCAACACCGCAGAAAACCAAGGGCGGCCGACTTTGTGAAGCCTCGGCGGCCTGACGCAGCCATTCGTCATCCGGCGTCGAAACCGTGATTTTCAGCCGTTCATTGGGAACCAGAGCTTCCCAGATAAACGAAAAACCCCTGGTTTCCTTTGTCACTTTTTGACGCTTGTACTCGCCGTTGGGAAGCTTCCAAATGAGCTGTCGTTCGGTGGGATCGGACGGATCGGCCAGTTCGATTGGGATGAACATGTGATAATAGCCTGGCGGCACTTGAGGGTCGAAGAGCCATCGGGCGCGCGGAGCATCCAAGGCGCGCCGGCGATCGCTTGGGACAGACGAGCCGACGACCCGGCTGGTCCGCCCCTTGCATTCAAAGCCCGGATCGAACGGTCCAAACCAACGCACGAACCGCAATGTCTCCCACGCCGTTCGATCGTAAAAGGTCTCGCGGTTGATGGCTTCGCGTAAGGCGGCCGGCTCGAAATCCGACCATAACGTCAACTGAAAGAATTCATCGCGCACAAGCTCTTGGCGCTGACAGTTTTTCTCCAGCCATGTCCGAATAAGTGGCGCAGGAGAATCGGCTGGATCGTCGCGGCTATAGACTGGCGGGCGCGCCTCCAGAACTAGCAGGCAGTTGTCCTTCGCCGCAGCCAGCGCCAACGTCTTGTCAATCTCCTCGATCGTGACATGCGAGCCCAAATAGGTCTCGAAGTCGGCCAGACGCGCGAGCTGACTGCCCACAACCACGTGGCCCCTCTGGAGCGAACTGGTCAGCAAAGTTCGGTAGCTTTCCCAATCGGGGAAAACCTGAACGCGCGATGACCAGAGCGCAACCAGCGCACCACCAAACACGAGCACAATTGTCAGAGTCCGCCGTGCTCGATCGCCCAAGCCAATCCGCAGCGATACGGCTGCCCACAGCGCTAATGGCGCGATGGTCAGAGCCAGAACCTCCGTCATTGGGCAGTGGGCAGCGATAAGCCGCCGTGGCGCCAGCAGAATCACCGCCAGCGGCGCAAGGGCGGTTGCCAAGAGAAAGCCCGCCAAATCTCGCGTCTGGCGTTGTCGGACTGCAAACCCTCCAGCGGCCAGCGGCACCACGATTAAAACAATGCTGACGATCATCCACAGCCAGCCGGACGGATAGACGCGCGTTCCCCATGTCGAGGTTACGCCTAGCAATCGCACCAGCGAAAACAGACCCGATTCGGTCGGTTGGCCCCAGTCCGGCGCGAAAAACGGGGAAAGTGAGCGCGTCGAGCGGAACCAAATCCAGGCAAACAGGGCGATCAGGCCGGCATGAGTGACCAGCCGTCCGTAGAAACCCTGTCGTTCTTCCCGAGGACCAAAGGCAAGCGCCAAAACCGCCTGGGCAACGATGACCCAGACGCTCAGAGGATGGCAAGCCACCGCCAGTGCGCCCGTCAGCAAATAGAGCGCCCAGTGCGATTCGTTGGCACGACGAAAAGTCGCTCGGAGCAAGCAAGCGAGGTTGACCGCCAGCAGGACCGATCCCTCCATGGTGGGACCAATGTCCTGGGAAGTGGCGATCAGAGGAGGCGAAACGGCCAGGAGAACCGCTGCCAGTGCGCCTACGGGTGGGTTGAAGTAAATCGTGCCCAGCCGGAACACAAGCGCCACCAGCACAAGCGCCCAGAGCGTCGAGTAGAATCGCAGCATCCAGGGCGTTGAGCCGACAGAGGCCCACAGCCGGAGCGGCCCCCGGTAGAGGGGCGAAAGAACCTCGCGCCTTTCCAGTCCCTCAATCGCGCGCGCTCTCTTTTGCCAGTCGCGCAAGACACAGGTTTCCGCCGGACCCAATCGCTCCTCTCCCAATCTGTCCAGGCGCAACAGGCAAGCCACAATGAGAATGCCCAGGAGAACCAAACGGCTGCCAAGTGCCCAGATTCCCCGCCGCTCCAGAATCCGAAGCGAGGGATCGGGAAGGATGACCGGATGGTAGAAGTCGAGCGACTTTGCCACAATTGCCACGCACTCAGTTGGGTCTCAGCACTGTGCGAAGGGACTGCCGCCGGTGTCAAGCTTCAACGTCTTTCCCCTTGTCAATTGGGCCTGCCGGAAGATAGACGAACCGACTATGGACTGCTTTGATCCCAATCTCCCTCTCAACGAACTCGAAGCCCCCCTTCGCTGGTCCGATGTCTTCGGCAGCACCCATCCGGTCGAAATCGAGATCGGTATCGGCAAGGGCACGCTATTGCGCCGCATGGCCGCGGCATTGCCCGACCATAACTTCGTTGGAATCGAGCGAGCGCGGAAGTATTTACGAATCGCCGCTCAGCGGATTGCGCGGGATCACCAAACCAACGTTCGACTGGTTTGTAGCGATGCGGTGTACTTCATCAAGCGATTTGTGCCCGACGACACGGTTTCGGTTTTTCATATTTACTTTTCCGATCCATGGCCCAAGAAGCGTCACGCCAAGCGGCGCCTTTTTCAGGCACCAACGGTCCGGCTGCTCGTAGCCAAGACCGCCCCGGGTGGCTTCATCCGCATTCGGACGGATGTGGATTGGTATTTCGCCGAGATCGTTCAGCTGTTCGAAGGCGAGACCCAACTGGCCGTTGTCGAAAAAGGCACTCTTGCCTTGGAGTCTTTGCCCCTGGAAATGCAAAGCAATTTCGAGATCAAATATCGCGCCGCCGGAAAGGCGATCTTTATTCTGACTGTCCAGAAAACATAGCCCGTCTGTCCAGGATGGCGGCTCCTATTTCTTTTCTTCTTCCCGCTCGACCAGCTTCAGGGCAGGCGAGTTAATGCAGTAGCGAAGCCCCGTGGGCGGGGGACCATCGCTAAAGATGTGGCCAAGGTGAGCACGGCAACGACTGCAATGCACCTCGGTCCGTACTACGCCATGACTGCTGTCGGTTTCGGTTCCGATGTTTTCCTCGGCGACGGCCTTCCAGAAACTGGGCCAACCGGTGCCCGACTCGTATTTGGTGTCCGAGTCGAAGAGATCCTGTCCGCAGCCCACGCACTGATAGACACCCGGCGTTTTCGTTTTCCAGTACTTGCCCGTAAAGGCTCGCTCGGTACCCCTTTCCCGCGTGATACGATACTCCTCCGGGGTCAGGATCTTGCGCCACTCCTCATCGGTCTTGATCACTTTTCCTGGCACGGTTTTGCTCCTGGTTCCGTCGAATTCCGGGGCGGAGAAATCTCCTGGCCGGCTTCCCAGCATTACCTGTCGGGGATGCGGCCGTCTCGCTGGTTTGCTGCCGGCGTCGTGGCAAGCGGCCAACCCGATGGTAATACCCATCATTACCAAAACGCGTTTTAGATTCATGCTTGTAGTCCTCGCCGTCGTCCATTGAAGCTATACCACCCCACGGCTTGCGCGCAAGGGTATTACACCCGGCTGGACACCACAGGGTTCGTCTCCTACAATCGGGAGACGCACCCGCGTCGAACTGGATGAGAATCCGTGAATAGGGCTATTCCCTTGACTCCAGGAAGCACCATATCTTGCACCATGAGGACCACACTCATTGCCGGGCTTCCCGGCTGGGGCAAGAACCCTGACGGCCATGCAGCAAGCGCCTGCTGTGCCGGACGGAGCGTTTTTGCCACGTTTTCCCATTGCCCGTCAGGGATTTAGCGGGTGTCTTGGCGCTCTGACGCAAAACGTTTCTCGGATTGGCGAGCAACTGGGTGACTTCTTTTGGGCTTCAATTGGGCCACAAGATGTATCCACTGGAGGGAAGGGGATAGCCCTATCCGTGAAATAAAGACACACAGAAAAGGCACCGCACATAGATCCAAATCCACCTTGTGTGCATCGTAGCCAATGGGAAGACCAGAAAGGTTCGCGAGGTAACATCAGAGAACGGGACCCTCATGCAGGTTGCTCACGTTGCCATCTGTCGAGGGTTTCGAGAACCTCTTGATCCGTAACATCATGCCAGTGGCGGTAAACCTGAGCCACGGCATGGAAGAATGCCGGCTTCTCCAAGATCACCAGCTCATCTACCATTTCCCCGATTTCACTCGCCACATCGGGACCGGAGACAGGTGTGGCAACGATCACTTTCGCTGCCTTCTGATTCCTGCAATTCAAAACAGCCGCCCGCATGGTCGAACCCATGGCAATCCCGTCGTCGGTCAGAATGACGATTCGCCCGGCAATTTCCGGCAGCGGCTTGCCTTTTCTCAGCACGGCTACCCGCCGCTGCGTTTCCTGTTTCTGTTCCTGGATGATCCTCTTGCGACTCGCCTCAGGAAGCCATGTCTGGGCGTCTTCGAAAATGAACGTGCTCCCGTCTTCGGCGATCGCGCCCCAGCCGGCTTCGGGATTGTCTGGAAAAGGCAATTTTCGCGCCACGATCAGGGAAAAATCAGCGTTCAGGTGTTTGGCAATCTGATAGCCGATGATGACCCCACCCCTGGGAATGGCCAGAACCAGAGCGCCCTTGTTTCGATAGGCCCCCAAGGCGCGTGCGAGTTTCTCTCCCGCATCCCATCTGTCCAGGAACATTTTGTCCCTCCCATCACATGGAAACGCCAATTTGCAGCTGGTGAGAGTCAAAGTGGACGATGACGGGCAGATTGGCTGGGGGGGGAGGATTCGAACCCCCGACATTCTGATCCAGAGTCAGACGTGCTACCACTGCACCACCCCCCAGCACGGCGCGAGGCAGGATTGCTCTGTAGCACGCAACTGGCTTAGGGTTTCTATCCGCCGACGGCATCCAACGTCAAGCACGAAAAAGATCGCTATCACCCGACGGGTGTACCTCATTATTGTCTAGCCCTGGAAGGGCGGTCGAGAATAGCCCAGCGATTCCATCGCTGGGAAAAGACGCCTCCCAACCGGGCAAAGTCCCGGAGGGACGGCTGAAGGCATACCCCACATGCCCATTTGTTGAGGCTCCAAACATCCCTATGGGACGTGATAGGGTGTGGGCTTCGCCGTCCCACCGATGAATCAGTGGGCTATTCTCGGGTCTCCCCACGGGACTGTGGGAGAGATCTTTCGGTATGGAGGCAGAACCAAACCTGGACAAAAGTGAGACGCACCCTCACCCGCCTTGGTTTCCAGAACCAGCAAAACAGACATGACTTCGCGATATTCGTCGTAAGGGCGCAGCACACTACGCCCGTACGATTGCTGCATATCGCAAACGGTCAGCGATAGTCGCTTTCGGAAGGTTCGGACACGGTGTCGAGCAGACGCTTGACGATGTCCTCGACCGTCACGCCCTCAGCATCGGCGTTGAAATTGGTGAAAATCCGGTGGCGCAGGACGGGCGGAACCATCGCCCGCACATCGTCGCACGAAACGTTCAATCGGCCGTCGAGGATCGCGCGCGCCTTGGCGCCAAGGGTCAGGTATTGGCCGGCTCGCGGACCGGCTCCCCAGCTGACCCAGTCTTTGATGAATTTCGGGGCGCTCGGGCTTCGCGGCCGCGAGGAGCGCGCCAGGCGCGTCGCGTAGGTCACGACATGTTCCGACACGGGCATCTGACGGACAATCGCCTGTAATTGGAGAATCGCCCGCGCACCCATGACAATGCGCAATTGCTGATCCTGGTCGCGCGTTGTGGATTGCACGATATGCCTTTCATCTTCTTCGTCGGGATAGTCTATCAGAATTTCGAACATGAAGCGGTCGAGCTGCGCCTCCGGCAGCGGATAGGTCCCCTCTTGCTCGATGGGGTTCTGGGTGGCGAGGACAAAAAACGGCAACGGCAACTCGTAGGTCGTTCCGCCCGTCGTGACATGATACTCCTGCATCGCTTCGAGTAAGGCGGCCTGGGTTTTGGGCGGTGTTCGGTTGATCTCGTCGGCAAGAAGGATGTTGGCAAAGATCGGCCCCTTGATGAACTTGAAGGCCCTCTGGCGTGAGGCCTGATCTTCTTCGAGGATATCGGTGCCGATAATGTCGGAGGGCATCAGGTCGGGCGTGAACTGGATGCGCTTGAAGTGAAGCTGGAGAACCTGGGCGATGGTGCGCACCATCAACGTCTTGGCCAGCCCGGGCACACCGACCACCAAACAATGGCCGCGGCAAAGCATGGCCGTGAGGATCTGCTCGACGACCTCGCGTTGGCCGATGATCACCTTGGCAATCTCGGCGTAAATTTGGTCGCGGGCACGGCGCACCTGGGCGATCTTCTCAGGATCGAGGGCGGGAAGCCCTGTTCGCTGCTGGGGCTGCGCAACCGCCTCGACCGGCTGGGTTGAGTCCTGGCCCATGTCCATATCTCAAGTCCTCCTCTGCGGCGAAGACCTGTTACAACAAAAGTTGCGGACAGAAACTCTAAACGCAACTGGAAAAATCGGCCAACGGACTCTCGGCTGGCTATGGCTTCGTTTCAAACAAGTCTTCCTGGCCTGAAAGATCACAAGGTGGCCAGGCGGCTGACGCACGACGGTGGGAGTGAGCGGCACGAAGCCGTCGCATGATCCTGACGATACAGCGTTCAGCGCCTTCGCGGCCTGATTCCAACGGTTCAGCGCCTGCCGAAAGCAAACTGTGATTGCCCGCAGCCGATGGCGGAACCGGATCGGGGTAGATTATCGTCCAGAGTGGCTTCTGCAATCGGCGGGCCTCACGGAAAGCATAGGACGAGCCGCCAACGAGACCACTTTCGACAACGATCAGACCATCGGCCAACGCCGCGATCGTTGTGTTTCGCAGGATCGGGAGGTTGGCTCGCGCAGCGGCTTCGGGGGCGAACTGGGAGAGAATCAACGTGTTGTCGTGCGTGACCAGGTGGCCGAGCGACGGGGCAAGCTGAAAGGTGAAAATTCCGCGCGGCAGAACAAGCGTGGTCGAACCGCCGGCGGCCAACGCCCCTTCGTGGGAGGCGACATCAACCCCTCGGGCGTGACCGCTCACGACATGGACGCCCTCGAGGGCGAGGGCGCTAGCATAGGCGTGGGCGCTCTCCAGTCCTTGCGGCGATGGGTCGAGCGTGCCAACCATGGCGATGGTCGGCGAGCGAAGATGCCCCAGCCGGCCAAGGACGTAAAGAAAGGTCGGCGCGTCGAAACCCAGGTCGCCTAGCAAACGGGCCGGATAGTGCGGATCGTTCACCCCGACAAGACGGACATTGTCGCGCTCCAGCCGCTCAACCATTTGATCGAGAAGATCGTCGGAAGGGATGTTGTGTTTCAGCGCTCGGGCTATGGTTGGCCACGTGCTGAGGAATCGGCGCGCCTGGTGTTCGGGGAGATCGAAGAAATCTTCGATTGCCACTCCCGCCGCTCCGAGTTCGGCGAGCCAGTGGTTCCATGTTCTCGCCCCGACGGACCGGCAAAGCGAAAGACGAATCCAAGCACGTAGTCGGCGGCTGGCTGTCATGGTTTGGCCGAGGGTAGAGAAATCTTGTAGAGAAGGAATGACCCCCCGGCTCCAAGAGGTTCCAGCGAAACCGGGTCATGTTCCTGCACCAATTGCGGCGGCGAATTCTGGTCACAAATCGCGTAAGTGACACCGTAGCCTCGCGGAAGGACGGACGAACAAACAAGCCAATCGCGCGAGGCCCTGGGCCGTCGCGCCGCACCCAGAAGGAAACTACGGCGATACTCGCGCAGCCACTCGATGATTTTCTCGCCGCCGGAGGAGGACGCAGGTTGGAGGGTCGCGCCGCCCGGCCATCCGTGCGTTTCGGCATACATCTGGAACCACTCGAATCGGCGACTTGGATCCCAGGGGACTTCGTCGCGATTGATCAAAACGGCACGGCCCGTCCGTTGTCGAAACTGTCGCGGCCGCCAGGGTACCGACCATGTCGAGCCGGCAGGCGAGTGCCTGGCAACCCATTGGCAAGCCAACGTCCAGGATGCATTCCGATCTGCAATTTCCCGGGCGTTCGAGATAGCGTGGGCCAAAGTGCGCCCGTACAAAATCCAAAATACAAGGGCGAAAGCTGCGATGGCACCCCAGAGCGAAAATGCCAGATGGGGGAACCCGTCTTTGCGCCGAACAAGAGCGACAGCGGTCACTACGACGGCAGCAACCATCGCGATCGCGAAGGCAAAAAGCGGCTCGGCAATGGGTTGTTCGCCGTGGACGAGAACAAATGCCGTCAGAACCAACAACCCCAACATCAGGAAAACAATGACGCGGTTCCAGCGTGGGGGCTGGACAAGGCGTTCGACCAAGGTTAGTGCGCTCCAGACGACCGGAAGGCTAAAGGCGATGGCCCGAAAGGTCGGACGCCAAATCCTTCTCTTTTCCCAGGAAGTGCGGATTTCATCCGCTAGTGCAGGTGCGCAGAAAGCGGCGATCCACAGCAGCCAAAAGGCGCGCATATTCGGAAGTTCGAACCGCGCCGCTCGCTCGATCGGTATAAGCCCGACAAACATGATTTCGAGGAGAATTCCCGCCAGGCCGAGGAGAAAGAAAATGATCGCGATGGGCGTAGTACGACGGTTGAAGTGGCGCTTCAGCCATACAAACGCCATTGCCAGATAGACAACCAGACAAACGTTTGCCCAAAGAGGAACGGAAAACGGCGAGAGGGTGGGATCAGCGAAAAAATGAAGCCCAATCATGGCATCGGACGGAAGCGGTGAGGGGGCAACAATGTCTTCGATCAGGAACCTGACCAATGGGCCTGCGGCGAGGACCAAAAAACATGCCGCACCGGTCAGAGACTTGCGCCATCCCCACTCGTAATTCAGACAGAGAAGCGTGACGACGATAAACTGGGCGAACCAGCACGCCACGGTCGCCGAGAAGTGAGCGATCAAGCCGGCGGCGCAACACGCAACCACCCACCGGCGGCGGATCGCCAGCCCGACACTCCAGAATGCCAGCGCGACGGCCATCACGCGTGAGGGCGACTGCAAACTGAGCAGGTGGACCTGGAACAGGTCGGGGCAAATGCGCACCAGGACGACGCCGAGCAGTGCCACCCAGGGGGAGTCGCCAAAGAGCGCTCTCTCGAAATAAAAGATGCCGCTCCACAGGAGGGCGTGGGTGAGGAAAACGGTTAGGGCCACCAGGACGCTCTCGGGCAGATAGCGGCATGCCCATCCAAGCACTGCCGTTTTCCAATCGCTTGGGTAACATTGTACAACCGACCAGTCGCCCAGTTGAACCCACCTCTCGCCCCCCGCGAGCGACGGCGGCAGAAATGTGTCGCCCTGATAGGACAGGGCGACATAATCCCACAAACCGATGGCGAGAATGAACAGCGCCAGCGCGACAAGGGCGCGCCGCGATTCGGTGACCATTATAGGCGGAATCGGCATGGGCTGGGATACGTGCGCCAAGATTCATACCCACCAGGACCAACTGTACGGGTTTACATAGACAGCCGCCCGGCGTTAGAGAACGTCGGTTTGTGTGATGCGTATGACCTCGGTCGTGGTGGTCTGGCCGAGCAGAATCTTTTCCCAGCCGTCCATGCGCAGAGTGCGCATACCGCGGCTAACGGCGTAGCGCTTCAGACGAGCAGCCGACTCAGAGCGAATAATCATCTGCTTGGCGGTCGAGTCAGGGACAAAGATTTCGTGAATTGCCGTCCGTCCGCGGTAGCCCGCGAAATTGCAGCGATCGCAACCACGTCCCCGATGGAATTCGTAGTCGCGATACTTCTCGGGATCGTATCCCATCTCTCGAATTTCCTCTTCGCGGGCGCGGTAGGCCTCGTCACAGTGATGGCAAATGAGCCGGAGGAGGCGTTGTGCGACGACCGCCTGCACGCTCGACGAAATCAGAAACGGCTTGACTCCGATGTCTGTCAAGCGGGTGGCGGCACTGGGAGCGTCATTGGTATGAAGCGTCGAAAAAACGAGGTGGCCCGTCAGCGCCGCACGAATGCCGATCTCGGCCGTCTCGAAGTCGCGGATTTCGCCCACCATGATCACCTCGGGCGCCTGGCGCAACGCCGAACGCAGGCAAGCCGCGAAGGTCAACTCGATGGCTTCGTCCACCTGGATTTGATTGATCCCTTCGATCATGTACTCGACGGGGTTCTCGATCGTGATGATCTTTCGGTCGGGCGTATTCAGAACCGACAGGGCCGAATAGAGAGTTGTGGTTTTTCCGCTTCCCGTCGGACCCGTCATCAGAATGACACCGTTGGGGGCGCGGATGAGTTGCTCGAACAAGCGGATGTTGTCGGGCAGGAAACCAACTTCCTCCAGACCGAGCAAGACGGAAGATTGGTCGAGCAAACGCATAACGATGCTTTCGCCATAGATGGCCGGCAGCGAAGAAACACGCACGTCCATCATTTTCTTGCCGCCCTGGACATTCAGCTTGATGCGACCATCCTGGGGAACGCGCTTTTCGGCCAAATCCATGCCCGAAAGCACTTTGACGCGCGAAATAATGGCCTTTTGCCACTTCTTGGGTGGCGAGGGTAACTCCTGCAAAACACCATCAATGCGAATCCGCACTACCAGCGAATTCTTGGCTGGCTCGATGTGGATGTCGCTCGCGCGGTCATGAATCGCTTGCTTGAAAAGCAGGTCCACAAACTTAACAACAGGTGCTTGCGTGATTTCTGCCTCGCCGTCCAGGTTGACGTTCGAATACTGGTCTTTGGCTTCCTCTTTCGTCACCTGTTGGGTGAAATCCTCATAGAGCGTGTTTACCTCGTCCGCCTCGTAGTAGCGACGGATAGCGTGAAAAATCTCATCTTCAGGCGCGATCAGACCAACAACTTTCTTGCCCAGAACCCGCTCCAGGTCGTCGGTGACCTCGATGTTCCATGGGTCGGCCAATGCGACATAGACGGTGTCCTCCGTGACACGAACGGGGAAAACGCGGTAGGTGCGGGCGACCTTGGCGGGAATGGCGCTGAGCAAGTCGGGCGTGACTTTGATCTCGTGCAGCCCCACTTTCTCCATGCCCATTTCCTGGGCGAGGGCATCGAGGATTTCGTCCTCACGGACCAGACCGGTCGAGACAACCGCTTTGCGCAGTGTCATGCCGGCTTCGTTCTGGATCGCATTCTGAAGGTCCTTGAGCATGCCGGAACTGAGTAACCCGGCCTGTTCCAGAACGCGCCCCAGAGTGGACGTTTCGTTTCGACCTCGCCCGTCGCCGGGCAACCCCCCGCCCGACTTTTGGGCTCTCTCGGTGGGCGGAGAAAGCTGACTTTCCTTGCCCAACCCACGTGCTTCCTCGCCGCGTGGGAGCGCTGGCTTGATGTTGGTCTTGACTTGTTTGTCTGGATTACCCGCCATGTCTTCGCTGCCTTCCCCCTTGCCGGAGGCCAAAGCTTTCCTGTCAACCCCGATGAATACGTTGGCGCACTCGGACCGGTGCCGTCAACCAAAAAAGCCTACCTCAACGCCCCTTGGTTTCATTTCTACCGCGACACAGCGCTAACCGCGTTGGGGCGAATGTCCCACGGACGATCGCTTCGGAACCTTCCACACAGTAGGGCCTTTCTTTTGCTATTCACTGAAGACGATCCGTGCTCGTTCGCCCCTTGACAATCCAATTGATCTTGACGATCAGCCCTGACGTTGTATTGGGTGGATTTTGCCCTGCGGCGGACAAAATCGCCAGGGGTCATGTAGGGACAATTCATGAACCATCCCTACACGCCGACAGGTTGCTGAATAGCCCCCGGGAGAACTGTGAAACACCTCTCGTCCCATCGGTTGATCTTCTTGTCATTCGCCGCGGCCATTGCGGTTGGGACGATCGCGCTGCATTGGCAAGGCGGTCTGCCCAAGGCGCCGATCGCCTGGATTGATGCTCTTTTCACGGCCACGTCGGCCACCTGCGTGACTGGTCTCGTGGTCAAGGAGACCGGGACAGACTTCTCGCCGACCGGCCAGTGGGTCATCCTCGGGCTGATTCAAGTTGGCGGACTGGGGATTCTGACACTCTCGTCGTGGTTCCTCGTCCTCTTGGGTCGTCGCCCTACGCTTTCCGAACGAACCGCTCTGGCCGATTCCTTCGGCCTGCCCGTCCAACTGACCGTGCCGCGTTTGCTGGGGCGAATTCTTCTTTACACGTTCACGATCGAAGCCATCGGGGCCGCTCTTCTATTCCTTCGCTTTCTGTTCATCTACCCGCCGGGCTACGCGTTGTACGCAGGGGTATTTCATTCGATTGCGGCTTTCTGCAACGCGGGCTTTAGTATCTTTCGAAATAATCTTGTGGACTACACGAATGATCCTCTGGTCAACCTCGTCATCATGGGCTTGATCGTCTGCGGTGGACTGGGCTTCTATGTACTCGAGGAAATTCGTGCAGGACTCGTGGCCCGATGGCGAGGCCGTCGCTGGCGCTGGTCTCTCCACGGGCGCGTGGTTTTGTTGACAACGGCCGTTCTGATCGTCGGGGGCGCTGTGGCGATTTACGCCCTCGAAAGCCTGAATGCCGATGTCAAGGACGCTTGGTATGCCCGGATATTCCCGGCGTTCTTTCAATCGGTCTCGGCGCGCACCGCCGGCTTCAACACGGTGGACATGACCAAACTGAGCAACGGTACCGCGCTGGTTCTCATCCTTCTCATGTTTATCGGTGCTTCGCCCGGGAGCACGGGCGGTGGCATCAAAACAACGACTTTTGCAACGCTGGTCGCTTTGCTCGTTGCTCGGTGGCGGGGTCGAACCGACGCCGAGATGTTTGGACGACGCCTGCCGGCTGACCTCGTGGCCAAGGCGCTGGCCGTTACGGTTGGTTTTCTCCTCGGCTACCTGATTTGCGTCATGATCCTCCAGGTGACCGAGCTTGGCGGAAAGATCCCCGGCGATGTCCGCGGGGCTTTCCTTGAAATGACGTTCGAGACATCGTCGGCTTTCGGCACCGTCGGCTTGTCGCTCGGAGTGACACCCTACCTCAGCGTGGCCGGCAAGCTGGCGGTCGTATTGGCAATGTTTACCGGGAGGGTCGGGCCTCTGGCGTTTGCCTTGACACTGATCGGCGAGCGCCAAGGGCTGCCATACCACTATCCCGAAGAGCGAGTCTTGATCGGGTAAGGGGGATGCCATGGCGCGCAAGTTCGCTGTGATCGGTTTGGGCACGTTTGGTTTTCAACTGGCCTGTGAGCTGGAGAAACTGGGCGGCGAGGTGCTCGCCATTGACCGAAATCCCGAGGCCATCCAGGACATCCGGGATCGCGTCAGCCGCGCCGTGGTTTGCGATGCTCTGGATCGCGACAGTCTGCGGGAGGTGGGCGTGGCCGACGTCGACGTCGTCGTCATTGGTTTCCGAAGTCGGCTCGATTCCAGTATATTGGTCACCATGTACGTTCAAGAGCTCGGCGTCAAGGAGATCGTTGTCCAGGCGGTCAGCGACGATCATCGGCAGGCGCTGGAAAAGCTCGGCGCCGCGCGCGTGATTTTTCCCGAAAAGGACATGGCCTCGCGAGTAGCCAGCCAGCTGCTGGCGCCCAACCTTGTTGACTTCCTATGGACCGAACCCGGCTATGCCATTGTCGAGGTCAAAGCCCCTTCCTCGTTTTCCGGCAAGTCGCTTCTCGAGCTCAATGTCCGACAACGCCACGGCGTCACGGTGATTGCTGTTCGGTCGTCGGGAATGGCCCGTCCGGCTGGTCAACGGGCCTCCGAAGCGCCGGCACCTTTCGTGCCAACGCCCGACTATGTTTTCCGGCCAGAGGATGAGCTCATCGTTTTTGGCAAAAATGAGGATCTCAACAAGTTCTCAGCCGACTGACGTGGAATGCGCAAGCAGGCTTTCGCTTTGGATGGCGGCCGCTTGCTGCCGCAAAGTTTCTCTGGACAGGCCAACGATTTTCGCCCTACCTTGACAGTTACGTCGGCGGTCTTGAAAGGACAGGCGTCGTGAAGAAAGTTTACCTCCTTCCCAATCTCTTCACAACGGCAAGCCTCTTCTGTGGCATGTTGGCCGTCACCCGGGTTTTCGAGGGAGACCAAGGGATGATCGAGGCTTGTTGGCTAATCCTGCTTTCGGCGATTCTCGACGGTCTGGATGGCAAAATCGCCCGATTGACACATAGCGAAAGCGCCTTTGGCGTCAACTACGACTCCCTGTCTGATCTGGTGGCGTTCGGTGTGGCGCCAGCCGCGCTCATGTTCAACGTCCTCAGTGATGAAGGCAGTATGAAAATCGCCAGCGGCGTGACAACGCTCTACACGATCTGTGGAGCCCTGCGTCTGGCGCGTTTCAACGTCCAGCGCACGCGCGAGGAAAAACGCTCGTTCATGGGTCTGCCGGTCCCCGGTGCAGCCGGGACCGCCGTCGCGGCGTTTCTGGTCTATCATCGCTTCGATCCAATCAGCAATCTGCCGGCCAAGGTCCTGCCCTTCCTGATCGTCATTTTGTCGTGTCTGATGGTCAGCAAGATCCCCTACCCTAGCCTCAAGAATGTGGACATCGAACGGCGAAAACCGTTCGACTACCTCGTTTCGATCATTCTGGCGCTTTGCGTTATTCTTGCCCTCTGGCAATTCCTCGATTGCCTGCTGCTTTCCGGTTTCAGTGCTTACGTAGTCTTCGGTGTGGGTCGAGCGGTCTATGGAGTCCTTCACCCGCGGCGTTCTGTGGAAGGCGAGGGTTTGGCCCAGAGCAAAGACGAACCCCGCAGACCTTTGCCCTTGGAGAGATAGGCACTCGCCAACACCTGTTCACTTTGAGCCGGCTCGAAGAAACTTCACAGCGAGCGCTTCCGTGACCGACAAGTGGGCTATCGCGACCCATAGAGGAAGATGCGTGAAGCGATGGCTGCTTCTTGGATGTGTCGCTCCTGTCCTGCTGGGACGAGCGCATCCCTGTCCCCCAGAAGATTGCACCTCGACCCGTAGCGTCGCAGACCAAAAAAGCAACGCCAGCCTGTCCGGTTCGGCCCTCGAAGAGTTTACCCGCTTGCTCGCCGAAGCCCAAAAAACCTACACCTTGGTCAATGACTACGTCTCGACGATTGTTGTGCAGGAACGAATCGAAGGCGAGCTGCGACCCCGCGAAGTAGGCCTCTTCAAATTCAGGAAACCCTTTTCCGTTTACATCAAATGGCGTGAAGGTCAACAGACCGGAATGCAAGTTCTCTATGTCCGGGACCAAAACAATGGCAAGCTGCTTGCTCGCAAGCCGGGCTTGTTAGGGCTTGTCACTTTCCGGCTTGATCCCACGTCCAAACTTGCCCTCGCCGACAATCGTCACCCCATCACCGAGGCAGGGATCGGTTTCCTCCTCGACGTCGTCGAGTCGAACCGCAAACGGGCGGTGGCCGAAGGTCGAGCCCGCGTCAGGCGTTTGGACGACAATCCCAGGATGCAACCGCGTGGTCCTCGGTATGAATTGTTGGTCGAGGCCGACGAAAAGGCGGGCTACTACTGCCGTCGAGCCCGCGTCACCGTTGATCCCATCACCCACTTGCTGATCGCCGCGCAAGTATTCGATTGGGATAATCAGCTGATTGAGGACTATCGTTTTCTTGGTTTGCAGCTAAACGTTGGCCTGACCGACCGCGCCTTCGACCCCAAGAATCCGAACTACGGATTTTAACACGGTGCATTGAGAGATTGAAGGAAATTCCCGACCTTTGAGGTAAGCACTTTCGTGCGCGGATGGTCACTCCTGGAGAAATCCCAGTTCTGCGCCAAGTGAGCGCAAAGCGTCGAGCGTCGAGCGGGCACGATCGCTTCTGTCCTGAGCCAAGGCGGGCGCGTGACGAGCCAGCGCCGCCTTGAACAGGTTTTGCGCCTCCCAGAAGAACAGCGGCAAGTTCAGCGATTTGACCCGGCGGACAAATATCGTCGTCTGGCGTGCAAGCGCCTCGTTGGGCGCGTCCGCCAGCCCCGAAAGCAACCCACTGAGGTGTGACCTCAAGCGCGGTTCCATCTCCGCCAAGCGAAGCGAAATCCCCCACCGGCGCGCTTGCGTCAGAACGCCCGAAAGCCGCTCGGTCACCCCACTGTCGAGCAACTCCGCGACCGCTTCCTCGAGATCTCGGTTGAGAACGCGCTCGGCGCAGGCGAGGAAGATTCTGGGCACCGGCGCATCGGCCTCGCGCACAAAGTCCATCAGCCGCTGGTTCTCCTCGAACAAAGTCCGAAGGACCCCATCGTAGTGCCGCATTTTCTCGTGTGTCACGCCGGCCAGAATGCGGCGGCGGCTTTCCAGAAACAGATCCTTGAGGGTAAAGCTGTCGCTGCCGAAATGGCGGTCGAGTGCGCGAACAACATCGCTCAAACTCGCGGCGGTGTAAGCCGAAAACAGGCTGCTCTTGAGGTCCTCGTAGTTGGTAATTCCGCCCGTCGCACGAAGGGAACATTGCACATCGTGGCCGCCGAAGGTCAGAACCGCAAAAGCTACGTCGTCATCTTCCTGCGTGACGAGCGAACGGGTTTCCACCCGCCCAACGGAAAGCGAAGTGTCGCCCGAACCATCGCGCTGGAAGTCACGCGGGACAATCCGGTAGCAAAACAGTTCACTTTCGACGATCCGGCCCGCGAACGCGCTCTCCATGGCGGCATGAGCGGCCACGCGTCGCAGATTGGTCATCGCGGGTCGGACGTGGCGCCGATACACCTCGGCCCCGTTTTTCATTTCGGGAATATTGCTTTCGGCCTTGGCCAGGCGTTCGAGAAACGCCTCCTCGAGGGAAAGTCCCAAATCGCCCGCCAGCTGAACTGTGCGACAGGCGAAGTTGAGATTCTGAACCGCTTCGAGTCCCGAAATATCGTCGAAAAACCACGCACAGCTCGTGTACATCAACATGCCGTGGCGCTGCATTTCGAGCAACTTGAGCAGTTCAACCAGCGACGGTGGCGTGAGTGGCTGGCGTTGGTGGGCAGCGCAAAACTCCGACAGTTTCTCCAAGCGGCGATCGGCCACGACGGCAATGTAGTCGTTGCGCGCGGCCCACGGGTCCTTGACCAGCGCCGAGGCGCGTTGCTCGAAAAATGAGTCCAGCTGGGTGCGCAACCAATCCAGCGACTCGCGCAATGGCGTTCGCCAGCGCTGGTTCCAGTTGCGTCCCATGTCCAGTTTGCAGCCGCAGTTGCTGCGCCAACGCTCGATGCCGTGAGCGCAACTCCACGAGGAATTCTCGAAAATCTCCACCTCCCAGGTTTGCGGATGTTCTGCCAAAAACCGCCCATAATTGGTCAGAGCGACATTGGGATCGCGCTCGATGGTTGCCAACGCGTAGGCCAGCGCCATGTCGCCGTGGGGCCAATGGTGACCATAGGATTCGCCGTCGGTGGCGATGTGGACCAGCTGCGGCTCGGGTCGCGCGGGATCGAGCGCTCCTTTGAGACGGCGGCCAAACGCCTCGCCACTGGCCAGTAGATGTTCAAACGCCACCTCGTGCGCAATTGGTGCGTCGTAGAAAAACAGGGCGATCGAGCGACCACCCGGAAGACGGCAGAAATAAGGACGCCGCGGGTCAATCCGCCCGCCCGAAACATCCACCCATTTGGTCGCCCCCTTGGGCAGAACACGTTTGGCCTGGTAGGGAGAAAGAATCGTGAAGCGAATGTCGTGCCGGCCCAATAGGTCGAGCGTTTTGAGATCTACGGCTGCTTCGGGCAACCACATCCCTTCGGGGCGACGCCCAAAATGACGCTCGAACTCGCGCACACCCCAAACGATCTGCGTGATGCGATCGCGTTCGCTGGCCAGGGGCATGATCAGGTGATTGTAAGGCATGGAGAGCGCATTGCCGTGGCCGTTCTGGCGCGCCCGGCTTTCATGATCCGCCTCGATGATGCGCCGGTATTCATCGGGCGAATGCCGTTCGATCCAGCTCAGCAACGTGGGGCCAAAGTTAAAGCTGATGCGCGAGTAATTGTTAACGATCTCCCGAATCCTTCCCTGGCTGTCCACTAGGCGCGCCGCTCCGTTGGGCGCATAGCATTCGACCGTGATTTTCTCATTCCAGTCGTGGAACGGGTGGGCGCTGTCCTGAACCTCGACGTCTTCGAGCCAGGGGTTTTCGCGCGGCGGCTGATAGAAGTGAGCGTGAATGCAAATCGCGTTTTTCATCATCCGACTGTTTCCCTCTCGCCTTTTCTAAAGCATAACAGTTGCCCGTGGCTATCACAAGCGAATGTTTTGCGATTTTGGAGTTCTGTTTCGCCGAGGCGGTTGCCGTGCGACCAGAATTCAGGTGCTTCGAGTGATTAACCCCGCTCCGAGGAGCGGGGTTAAGAAGAGAACGAAGGACGAGAATCTCTCGCGGGCAATGCGAGATTCGAGAACACGCCGCTTGCATTTGCAGCTCTTCGCTGATACGGCTTCTTGTCAGATGAATGGGAGGGAGGAATGCGCATATGTTCCCAGGCTTGAAGCCAGCCGCTGAGTGGGACGAGGACTATCTGGTCAAAGAAGTGTTCTCCCGCGCAAAAGGCAGCGAGTACAATTGGATTGAGTTCAAGAGCAGCCAGCTTACGCACCACGAAAGCAATCTCAAGGCCCAGCTTGGAAAGGAACTCTCGGCGTTTGGGAACGGTGATGGCGGCTGTATCGTAGTCGGCGTTAAGGAGGACAAGAAGTCTGCAAGTATCGAGATTGACGGTGGCGTCGCGCTGTCGTGGAAGAACGGACCGAAGCAATGGTTCGAGAATGTACTGCCAGATCTGACAGAGGAGCGAACAACCTCTCTGAATATCTACACCATTACTCGTGACGAGACAGAATCTCACTCGAAGATCCAACCGGACCATGCCATTTTCGTCATCGAGATCACACCGCATAGCGATCGGCCGGTTCAGGACTTGGAGAGTCTCAGATTCTACCAGAGAGTCTCTGGCAAATGCGACCCGATGAGGAAGCGTGAGATCTTCGCCTTGGCCAGTCGGCAGCAGCGGCCCGACATCGTCATTGACGGGCTCGAGGTAGCCCCAAAAGGGGCGCAAGGGGGGGACCAGAGACGCGAATGGGCCGCATACGGGATATCAGTCGTTTTGGCAAACCACGGCGGCTCGGCGTCTTCCTTGTCCATAGACATTATTCTGCCGGGATGTGTGGTGTATTCCCGCTCCGACTGGAGATGCGCAACACCCACCGCCGGCGTTTCAAAAGGCTCCTATACAGTTTACTCGTGCGAATTCAGGGAACCGCTTCGTGGGCGCCAGACTAAGCGTTTTGACCTGGGCTACTTCAAGCTGAAGAACCACATGTTCTTTTCTGGCGGCGATTTGTGTCGTCACGACATCATCGCTTGCTTGGCATATGCCGACGACGCGCCGCCCGCACGTTGGAAGGGGGTCTTGAGCAGAATGGGGGCAGAGATTGAAGCGGATATTCAGGCAATGCTCACAACTAACGATCTGCCGAAAGATTCGTTTTGGGTGAAACAGAAAGGAGCGCAAGAGAAGGGGTTGATCGAGGAATTCCGGATAGAGGACTTCATAGCTTCCCCTAAATAGTCGTACAAGTAGTTGGAGGTCACAGAATGAAACTACGCGTTTCGACGAATTGGGATCCGGCGCTGCTTGGGCCGATGGCCGAACTCGGCGTTGTCGAGGAACTGTATGGCAAGCTGGCTTTTGATGCCGTCGGCGGGCCGCGTCCGGGGTTTCTCCTGCCCCAGGTCACGCGCGAACAGGTCAGCGACTTTGTTCGCGCCTGTCACGACCATGGCCTGAAATTCAATTATCTCCTCAATGCACTCAGCCTCGGTAACATACAGTATTCGCGCGGGGGCTTTGATCGCCTCGTCGAGCTGATCCGGTGGGTGGCGGAGATCGGTTGCGACACCGCGACGGTCGGCACGCCTTTCATGGTCCGGCTGGTCAAGACCCACGCGCCGCAGCTTCGCGTCAAGGTCTCGACCGTCGCCCGCGTCAACAACGCCCAGATGGCACGCCGCTACGAGGACATGGGCGTGGACGAGATCATCGTGGACGAGAACATCAACCGCAACTTCCGCCTGTTGCGGGCGGTCCGCCAGGCGGTGGATTGCGAGCTCGAACTGATCGTCAATGGCTGCTGCCTGTGGCCCTGTCCGGCGATGGCCGACCACGTGATCTCGGACGGCCATGCCTCCCAGGAGCATCTCATGCGCTCGCATTGCTATTTGCAGTTGCCCCATTTTTGCTGCACGCGCGAGCGATTCTCCGATCCCGTCGAAATCGTCAAGGCGCGCTGGATTCGACCCGAGGACCTGGCCGAGTATGAGGCTATCGGCTATCGAAGATTCAAGGTGGTCGAGCGGTTCAAAAACACCCAAGCGCTGCTTCACCACGTGACAGCCTACGCCAACCACCGATATGACGGCAACTTGCTCGACCTTCTGTCGCTGCCCAATCGAGGGGCTTATGTGCCGCCCTGGGGTGCCTACTTCAATCAGCCCGAGCACATCAACATCGAGAAGGTCATGCGGGTTGCCGGAATGCTCGAATTCTCGATGTCCGACCTGATCCAAATTGACAACCGTCGCCTGGACGGCTTTCTGGATTTCTTCCAAACCTGCGAATGCGAAACCACGACGTGTGATGTGTGCGGTTACTGCGAGCGCGTCGCCGACGACGTGGCCGTTCATAAGCGCGAAGAGGCGCTCGCTCATCAAAGGCAATACGATCAATTTATTGAAAGCATGTTCGCCGGTGACGTTTATCACTGATGACTTGGGAATGACCAGATTGCGCAAAGCCAAGACGACAAGACCGAGCAGCGCTTTTACGCTGATCGAGCTTCTGATCGTTGTGGCGATCATCACGATTCTGGCGCTCATTGCGTTGCCCAATCTGCTCGAGGCCCAGATTCGCGCGAAATGCGCGCGGGCAAAGGCCGATCTCCGCCACATCGCCACGGCCATCGAAGCCTATGCTACGGACATGGGGGACTATCCCCGTGTTTTCTATTACGGCTATTCGACGATCACACCCGATTTGACAACCCCCGTTGCCTATCTTTCGAGCCTTTACATCTACGACCCCTTTGCTGTGGGTTTTCTCGATCCCCGAGCGGTCTTTGACCACTGGAAGCAATTCTCGCCGTTCTATACTTACGACCGCATTGTCACACTTGCCGAGGCGGAAAAGTTCAAGCCGGACAGTCCATGGCGTCCCGGCCCGGAGTGCATTGACGGCCCTGCGCCGTGGTTTAACCCGGGCGCCTTGGCGAAATATGGCCAATGGCGCTTAATCTCCGTCGGGCCCGACCGCCAATGGATCATCGACATGGATTACGACTCGATGGACATTCCCTACGACCCGACGAACGGCGCGGTGAGCTTTGGCAACATTACCCGAACGCAGCTCAGCCCGGAAGGCCGCGTTTCTTACTCGTCCCGCCAGTCCGGACAATCCCGGTGAGTGGAAAATCGTGGCAAGCATCGAAGCAACGCAGCGGCTGGGAGGATGTCCGACCGCAAACCCAGCCCCCCCGCCTGCAGTGAGATCTCAATGTTGGAGAACCATTACATTGACTGCGGGGAGTTGGTTAATGGGAAGAAGTCGGCGGTTTGCGTCCCCGGCTGGAACGGTGGCGAACGCGCTGCTGAAACTCGCGACCGATCTCACCAAGAACCGACTTGACCGCCTCGACATCGGCGCCGGCGCGCCAGCGAAATAGGACCCAATTGGGACCGATCGTCGGCTGTGACACTGGCCCGCGAAACCGTTTCGCTTTCTCATCCAGTTGGCGAATTCTCGACCATTGCTTCGAGGTAAGCCTGGAGAGGATTCTGACGCGGCAGCTGTCTTCCTGGCTTTTCCAGATCATCCATACTCTCTGACGCAGGTGCAAAACCAAAGTCTTCCCTACGGTGATTCTCAGCGCAAGCTGGCGAGACAGTTCCTCGAGGACATCGAGAATTTCGTCTTCCATCTGGGTATTGTTCAGACGCGCCAACCAGTCTGACACGCGCTGGTCGGCCCGAAGAATCTGACGTCGTTCGTCGCTTCGCAGAAGGTATCGGCCTTCGCCCAAGTCGTCCACCACCCCCGTCTCCAGGAGTCGGCCCAGGGCTTCGCCAACCTGATCGGAGTCCTGACCCAGAATGGCCGCCAGCGCCGTTTTAGTCGTCGCGCCGCGAAACGCCATCACCCGCGCCGGTTCAGATTGGATTTCCGAGAGCGGCTCGGTGGAAACGCCGGACTCCGTGGCGGTGGCCGACTCCGGATAGGTCTCCGAGGTGGTCTCAGTTGGAGATGTTGACGGTTCTGCTGAGGGGCTGGGTTTGGGCGAACGGTCGGGCACGGTGTCGGCTTGGGCGGCCTCGGCTGTTTCCTCTTCGTTCTCGTCCGAATGATAGGGCAGAAACCATACGCGGAAAGACTGGGCCATCCAACGGAAAAAAGCACGAATCGTGTTCAGTGAATCCTGAAACGGCATGGCTTACTTCATTTCAAGGCGGTATTCCTTGCCTTCGTACTCCACTCGCACGGACGAGGGATTGTCAATGGCCAACACCTTGACTCCCTCGACAACATCGCCGACCTGGACGATGTGGTCATTGATCAGGGCCGTCGGCTTTTTCGGGTCGAGAATAATCCCGGTCAATTGCAGGAAATCACCCGGGTTCTTGCCGCGTTGAGTCGGGGCCGCTGTCGCGGTTGTTGTGGTTTTCCCGCCACTGGTCGGACCGCCGGGCGAACCGGAAGCTTGTCCAAACACAACCGGCGCGGGAAAAACCAGAATCGCTTGAGGAGTTGCAATGGGTGACGGAGGGCTGGCCAGCGATGGCGATGGTGAGCCCGTTGCATAGACCCCCGAAGAATCGGGTGTCGGAGCGGAGCGAAGCATGGGACGTGTTCGGAGGCGGACCGTTTCCTGAAGAATAGGTATTCGCGCTGGTTCCACGGGCTGAACCGCTGCCGGGGCGGGGGTCGCCGTTGGTGTCGGCAGGGCTGCCTTCGGAATGGCCTCGGAGACCTCCGGCGTTCTGTTCCCACCGGGCTTTGTTCTCATCCACAGCAGCGCAGTGGCGATCGCGCACAGCAGCACCAGGACGAAACTGACCACTGCGAACACAAACACCCATGGCGGCGCGTTGGCCGGCGACGATCCTCCTCGCGCCATCCGGCGGTAGGCGGCATTGCGTTCCAGGATCGCCTCGGGGTCGGACTTGGTCTCGTGCTCCCTGCGCCGCTTTTCGAGGGCTTTGAGGATCGTGCTCACGGTTTTCGCTCCTTCTGCGTCGTGAGCCGCGGTCGGTCTGGATTCCGATGGCTGGTCAGCAACATGACGGTCAGAGGATCCAACCGGCCGGTTGGAAAAATTTCAAAGTAGCGTTGGAGATACTCGATGGCGCTCACGGTTGCGCGGTCGAATTCGCCGGTCTGAGGACCCCGGTAGAAGCCAAGATCGCTCAACGCCTGCTGGAGCACGTGGACGGCCTCCGACTTCTGACCGCGCGCCAGTGTGTCCAGACTGTCGAGGTCCATATAGATGCCCGTGGCCTTTCGCCAGAAGGACTGGAACAGCGCCCGCGGCACCTCCTGAACGCCCATCATGGGATCGGCGATTCGGCAGGTTCCCGAAGTCACGCGCAACAGAACGACAGAATCGGACAGCCGCTTCGCGGGATCGGAGATTTCGACTACAACGGGAAGATCGTAAATCAAGAGCCGCGACAAGTCCCCTTTGAATTCCACGGAGCGAAGACCCAAGTCGCGGTTCGCTTGGACGAGATCAAGATGCTCGACTTCCTCGACGGTCAGCTTGCGAAAGTCCTGAAGATTGACCTCGATTCCCCATGTTGCCAACAGCGTCAGAATCGCCGACACCTTGCAAAACTCAGGCTGATTTACTCGCACCACGAAGTCTGCATCATACGTCCAGGGATCGGCCCTCGTGGGTCGCGCCAGACGAAATGTCGTCGTATTTGCTTCAGTAGGGGCGAGCGATGGCGTAGGCGTAACCGCTGGAGTTTTCACAACCGGTGTCGGTTCTGGCGATGGCGTGGGAGGCAGAATCTGCCCCTGCGTCATCGTCGAGATCGTGTTGCCCGAATCAGGCGCCCCGACCGGCGCTGTCGCAGAGAACCACCGCGCCCACAGATTGCTTTGGCTGAACAGCGCCGGAACAGTCGCCCCGACAACCACCACGGCCAGCGCGAACAGCAGCATGGTCCAAAAGACCGGCCGCGAGACCAACCGCCGCCGCTTGGGTCTTCTCACGCTCACCTCCGGCGGGCCACTCCACTGATCGGCACCCACTTCCATCGCGGCGGTCCGAATAATCGCGTCGTCAATCGTCCGGGTGCTTGCCACATAGGCAGCCAGCAACGCCCTGTCGCAGAGCACATTGATTTTGCGTGGAACACCACCCGTGAATTCATACAGGGTGCGCATGGCTTTTGGAATGAACTCGATTGGAGCCGACATGCCGGCTACGCGCAGACGATGGAAAATGTACGGCTCGATCTCGTCCGGCTCGAGTGCCCGCAGATGGTAACGAACAGCGATCCTCTGGTTCAATTGCTCGAGCTTGGGTCCCTGAAGCGCGACCTGCAATTCCGGCTGTCCGGTCAGAACGACCTGGAGGAGCTTGTGCTGCTCGGTTTCGAGATTGCCCAGAAGCCGGATTTGCTCGAGAACGCCGTCGCTAAGATTCTGAGCCTCATCCAGGATCAAAACGACATTGCGCCCGAGCTGATACTGCTCAACGAGATAGCCGTTGAGCGTGTCAATGAGCCCTTTGCGGCTGTGCGCCGAGGCGTCAATCTCCATCTCCTCATTGATCGCCTGGAAAAGCTCGGTTTCGTCGAGAGGGGGGCTGAAAATCAGGGCGATCTGCGTACCGCTGCCCTCAAGTTCGTGAACAAGAGCGCGACAGAGCGTCGTTTTGCCCGAGCCAATCTCGCCCGTCAGGAGGATAAATCCTTTGCACTCGCGTATTCCATACAAGAGGGCGGCCATCGCCTCGCGATGGTGATGGCTCATGTAGAGAAAACGCGAGTCGGGAGTCAGATTGAACGGCGGTTCCTTGAGTTCGAAAAACTTCTCGTACATTCGCTACGCCGGCAAGCCGCTCGATCACCGGATCGTTGGAACGTCGCGCCGCCGGCTCTCGCCGACGCTCCATGGCCATCCTTCGGAACCTGGGGGCATTAGATGGCCGCGCTGTCTTGCGTGTCAACCAAAACTCGGTGTTGCAACTGGACGCTGTGATTCTTCAAAAAGCAACTTCAGGTAAAGCCGCCAAGTCGCCAACGGTTCTTTCTTCGCGCCTTTGCGTCTTGGCCGTAAGGAAGTGGCATCCCGAAACAATGTGGATATGGCGGACGATGGCCAGTTTGCTCTTTACTTGTCCGGGCTGCTGGCAGTAGAGTTGCTTTTAGATTGAAGCGGCGTCGGTCGCAAAGAGACCGTCCGTCGCCGAGACTCTCCTAATTCGCAAGGTGGGGGCGTCAAGGTTTCGACGGGGTTCGTCGCGGAAGGGGCAGCAGGCCGAGGTCCCATCACCCTCGTTAAACCGGTGGACCTAAAACTAACTGCGGATCAAGAATTCGCACTCGCTGCCTAATTAAATAGGCAGCGCGTCTGCCTCTCGCTCGCCGGTGGTGGGAGAACAGACGCCGACCAGCCGGCTGGCCGCCGTGTTCCGTCCGAGGCACAGCGGCGAGAGCGCATCGGGCTAGCCGACCCGAAAGCCCGCCTTCGGGCGTTCGGTAAGGCGAAAACAAGCCTCGTTGCAGTGGTTTCCCGAAAGGGAATTGCTGCGACGGGATGAAGTTCGAAGGCTGAGCCTGGAGACACCTCTTTGGTGAGTTCCTCGGACGCGGGTTCGATTCCCGCCGCCTCCACCAGCCTTCGCCAAGGCTTCGGCTGGCAAGCCGGAGCCTTGACGAAGGCTGACCGCCGAGGCCCGATAGGGCGAAGGTGGGCGATTGAGAAACCCGATGAAGTATCTATACCTCACTGGCAGTGTTTCCCATCCGGACCAAAGGTATGTCGGCTTGACCTCCGATCTTCAGGAACGCCTTAAGGCCCATAATGAAGGTCGGTCTCCTCATACCTCGAAATACAGACCCTGGGAGCTCGTCGCTTACGTCGCGTTTGCGGAAGAGACAAAAGCCCTTGAGTTCGAACGGTACCTGAAATCCGGCTCCGGCCGCGCGTTTGCAAACAGGCATTTGTGGTAGCATTCGCACGCATGGTGGATCAGGAAAGCATTCCTGAGTTGAATGAGCGGATTACGCCTATGTTGGCGAGGAAACGCAATCATGGCACACACAGCCGATTGCCAGAAGGAATCCAAAGGACCGGACAGCGAAAACAGGCTGCACGGGTGGGATGACGAGAAAATCTATTTCTGGTCCCCTGAAGCGGGTGAGTTGTGCGTCTCTGATGAACCAGAATTGATCCGCCGTCTCACGGAGGCTTGCCAGGAATACTATCAGAACCGGGGCTTGTTGAAGCCAGACCGCTGATTTGCCGAACGGGGTGGGTAACGCTGCCGAACCGCGAGGAGGCGCTGCGCCCCATCCTTCCCGAGACGCAGAGCAAGCGACTTGATGGTGGAGACGGGGAGGAAACACGAACATGCAGCTATTCTCTCAACGAAAAGGGCTTAGACCCGTCAAGCAGGTCATCCAAAGTGATTCCATGGATGACAATTTGCGGAATGCCCTGTGGAATCAACTGGATGAGCCTTACTGGAGTCGGATAACCCTCAAGTTGGCCATTTGGGAGCACAAAGGAATAGCTATTCTTTGCCGAAGATTATGGGATGAGTATTTCCATCAGCCTCTCGATCGCCTCGGTGATCACTGGCCCGAGATTTACGGGAAGATCAGAGACTACTTTTTCAGCTCCGCGTGGTATGATGTTTACGATTTCATTGAACTTGTCGCCATTTACTACCCCGATGAGTCTGTGAATGAGAAGTTTCGGGCTGCCTGCAATTCTGTTCTCGAGCGCGAGGCATCTGGATATCGTTTTGTTGGAGAGAGAATCACTGAGATAACATCGCAAGAGGAAATGGCAGAAGTAGAAGAAGGGTTGCACACGCCCTCGGAACCCGCCAGAGAGCATTTGAAGCGCTCTCTTGAGCTTCTTTCCGACCGCAAGAACCCCGACTTTAGAAATGCTATAAAGGAAGCCATCAGTGCTGTCGAGTCAGTGTGCAGGGCCATTGCTAAAGACGACAATGCCACATTGGACAGGGCTCTGTCGCAAGTGGAAAAGCCCGTTGGGTTGCATCCCGCGCTCAAGTCCGCCTTTTCAAAGTTGTACGGCTGGACCAGCGACGCCGACGGCATCCGACATGCCTTGATGGACGAACCCAATCTTGACTTCGAGGAGGCCAAATTCATGCTCGTCACTTGCTCCGCATTCGTGAACTACCTGATAGGAAAAGCTGCCAAAATGGGAATGAAGTTGTGAGTGCGGTGGCGACAATGGCGAAAACTCTGCGCGAGACCTTTGTTGTGCAGTCCTCTTACGGACCTAATCGGTGGCGGGATGAAATCCCAAGGCTGTGCATAGAGACGTCTCTTTGGCGCGCTCGTGGGAGGCGAGTTCGGTTCCTGGCCGCTGCGACCAGTTCGTATGGAAAAGGAAAACAGTCAATGAAGATGTGGAGCGATTCTGCGCGTGGTGTGTAACGGAGAGCTGTGATGGCATTCCTTCCTTGTCCGTACCTGCACGGCCGCGTTGAACTCACCGACGAGCAGGAACAACATATCGCTGAGCAGCACCCCGACCTGCTGCCCGACAACAGACAGTGTGTCATTGACACGCTGGCCGACCCAGATCAAGTATGTCGGAGTGTGCGGCTCGCAAATGCGCGGTTGTTCTCACGTTGGTTTCCCGCCCTGCGAGGAGGAAAGCATGTGGTAGTGGTCGTCGTCAGCGAGTCCGGGCCGCAGGAGCGTCATTGGATCGTCACTTCATACATTGCGAGAAAACTATCCAAAGGAGTGCTCGAATGGAAGCGAAGCTAACTTTCCAATATGACCGTGTGGGCGACATCCTTTACATCAATAAGCGGCCACCGTATCCGGAGCAGGAATCAGAAGAACTCGGCGATGAGGTGATCGCGCGATTGAATCCGGAAACGGGCGAAATAGAGAACCTTGAGATTCTCTTCTTCTCCACGCGCCTCTTACGCAGTGATCTGTTTGAGCTGCCCATCAAGGCGGATCTGCGCCTGCCGCTTCCAGGATAGTCGCTGTTTCCACGGCTCTATCGCAGGACTGCCGCTTCAGGCTAGCCGACCCGAAAGCCCGCCGAAGCCCGACCAGGCGATTGAGAAACCCGATGAAGTATGTATATCTCATTCGCAGTGTTTCCCATCCGGACCAAAGGTATGTCGGCTTGACCGCGATTTGTGCAGAGTACTACCATAGATGCGCCGATCTCGATGTCGGTCAAGAAGGCCGCTCAAGGCCTGATCAAGAAAGGCACACAGGTCACCGACGCTATTCTCAATATGGTCGAAATGGCGTTCCGGCTCTACGACCCTTGCTTTGGGTGCGCGACTCACACGCTGCCGGGCCAGATGCCGCTGATCGTGACGATCCGCGACGCCCATGGCAACGTCGTGCGCGAATTCCGCCGCGACTGACCCGTGGCACGGCCATCTTGCCCGTGAAGAAACTGACCGGGACAACAAACCGCCGGACGTAACCTTCCGGCGGTCTTTCGTTACCGAAGTTTACCTCTCTGTCGCATTAGCCCGACAGATTATTCCTCTTTCTTCAGTGTTTGTTTTGTCCCAGCCGGCAGTTGGACGGTTGGCTCGCCCTTGAGATAGCCAAGCGAGACGAGGAATTCATCCGCCTGGCGCATCGTCACTTCCGTCCACGGCGATCGGTTGAAGAAGCCGTGTGGTTGGTCCTCGGCGCTATAGACCTCGACTCGGTTGCCTACCTCTTTGGACTTTGCCAGAAAGGCACGGCCTTGGGCCAGAAACTGGTCCTTCGTCCCATAGAAGATAATCGCCGGCGGGGTCTCTTTCTTCATGTGGACGATCGGCGAAATCTGTTTCTGCTCATCCGCTGAGACGCCAGAGAGCTTGCTGCCTATTCTCTCCTCCATGATCAGGACCGGGTTGAACAGGACCATGGCGTTGGGCTTCGAGGAAACTGTCGGGTCTTCCTCTTTTACATTCTGTGTGTCGGTCATCGTACAACAGGCCGCGAGATGGCCTCCGGCCGAACCACCCGAACCGACAATCCGATCGGGGTCCAAGCCCAACTCTGCTGCATGTGCCCTGAACCATCGCACCGCGCTCTTGGCGTCCTCGACGCAAACAACCGGCGTGATTCCTACCCGATAGTCGGCGCGCGCTGTCACCATCCCGCGGCTGGCAAAATAGTCGGCCTGAGGCATAAATTGAGTGGGCGTACCTTTGACCCACGCGCCTCCGAAAAAGAAGATTATCCCCGGGCGCTTGTCACTCTTCTTCCAATCCTTGGGGAAATGCACATAGAGTTTCAGGTCGCGCTGTGGGGTTTTCTTATAGATATATTCCGAAACTTTGTGCTCGGCCTTGGCCTCACCTTGTTGGCCGAAGCCTGGACAGACCATCGCGACCACACAGGCGCACAGGATTAGCGACAGAATTTTCGTTCTCATTGGCACTCTCCTTTCTGACTTGTAGTTCGCAAGTAAACCAGTCGCCTGGGAACGGGCTGGTGCGTTGGGGGATCGCACAATGGCGTTGATCTTGCAAGCCTTTTGGTGGATCGTTCCGGGAAGCGATGGTGTTTGACGTTCGCATTTGACATGCCGCGTAATTTGATAGCATCCAGAAAAAGCCACCTCGAGAGCCGTGAAGGCGGTCGGCGAGTACACAAGGCGTGGTGGTATTTTCGGTTTCCCGATTTGTGGAAAGGTACTTGCTAGGTACCAGAAACCGTCATTAAGCAAAAGAAACAAACGAGCGCGGATGGAGTAAGCTATGAGAGAAGCATGGCTCTTCGTAAGCTTGGTTTTACTGGAATGTTTGCGGTTTGTGTCGGCGGGAGAAAGCAAAGCCCCCGTCGTCATGGAGTCGGCACGAAATCTGCCGGTTGCCTACGAAGTTGACGTCGCAATCGTGGGCGGAAGCACCGGTGCAGTTGCTGCCGCAGTGGCCGCTGCGATGGCCGCCAAGGGTGATTTCGGCACGCGCTCGATTGACATTCGCGCCCTTCAGAAGCACCTGGTAGAAACCGGCAATCTGCCGGAGAGTGTACTGACCGACGAAGACTCACACCCATTGCCTGTCGAAAAAGTCGCCCCGGCGGTGGAAAGCATCAAGGATGTGAAGATGAAGGGACGGCACATGGACGTCGCCACCATCCTTGCGAATCCCGAGCCAGCTCTGCCGCTTCTCCGAAAAGCCTATTCTGCGGCAAGTTCCGGCGAGGACAAACTGATCTATGCCCAGATTCTCGGCCTGCTGGGCGACGCCACTGGCGTGGAGACTCTCCTCACTGCCGTGGAAACCTCGACGACGCTCGACAAAGGATGGAATTTCCGCGCTCAGGGTCAATTCGGTTCGAACATGAGCCGGCTTGATACTTTGATTCTCGCCTTGGGCCGAACCCGCGATCGTCGGGCCACACCCGTGATTCTTGAGAAACTGAAGCTGCTGGAGCCCTCGCAGGACTTTTCGCATCACCGAGCGGTCGCATTGGCTTTGGAAGCGTTGGGCGATCCCGCCGCGGCCGGCCCGCTGGCCGAGGTGCTGGCCAAACCGGGAATGAGCGGCCATGCGATGCTGTCGGTGAAAGAGGCGCAGCGGCTCGAAACGACGGTGTCAACCGCTGGACTGAACTCTTTGGAGACACGGCGGAATTCGTTGCGCGAGATCACGCTTGCCCGAGCGCTGTTTCGCTGCGGCGACAAAGACGGCATAGGGAAGAAGATTCTCGAGCAATACCAGAATGACTTGCGCGGCCACTTCGCCAGGCACGCGCACGCCGTTCTTCAGTCTGCGAGAGAATAGGACACTGCGCCATCAAATCAAGGAGGATACTCAGAATGAGACCAGTGCACAAAAGGATCACGCGACGAACGTTCTTCAGGCAAGCAGGAGGGGCCGCCGCTGGACTGGGAGCCGGCCTCTCGCTTCCCACAGTCATCACGAGCAATGCTCTCGGTGGGCCGGGCGTCGCGCCCGCAAGTGAGCGCATTTTGATCGGTTGCATCGGCGTGGGCAACCAAGGCGGTGGCAATATGTCCAAGCACATCAAGAATGTCATTGCCGTGTGCGAAGTGGACAAGAACCGGCTGGCGGAAGCGAAGGCCAAGGTGGAAAAAACGACCGGTCGGTCCTGCGCGGCCTATGGCGACTATCGCAAATTGCTGGAGAACAAAGACGTTGACGCCGTGGTCATCACCGTTCCCGACCACTGGCATGCCCTGATCACCGTCAATGCCTGTGAAGCCGGCAAGGACGTCTATTGTGAGAAACCGCTGACGCTGACGATCTACGAAGGACGAGTGATGGTCAAAGCGGCCCGAAAGTATGATCGCATCGTGCAGACAGGCAGCCAGCAGCGGTCGGCCGATAATTTTCGCCTGGCCTGCGAGTTGGTTCGCTCCGGACGGTTGGGCAAAATCCACACTGTCCGCGCAGGCATTTCCGGTGTGAATTTCAAGGGCCCCGCCGTTCCCGACAGCGATCCCCCTCCCGAACTGGATTACAATTTCTGGCTGGGTCCGGCACCATGGAAGCCATACAATGTCAAGCGCGTCCATTATAACTTCCGCTTTTTCTGGGATTATTCCGGTGGTCAGATGACCAACTGGGGCGCCCATCACCTCGACATCGCGCAGTGGGGATTAGACATGGACGAAAGCGGTCCCATCGCGGCCGAGACGACTGCGCCTCCGCGCTACAACAAGGAAGGTTGGTTCGAGGTGCCGGAATGGTGCGAGGTCACCTACAAATACGCCAACGGCATCACGCTCATCTGTGGCCAGGATCAAAGAGGCGGCACAACGTTCGAGGGCGAAAACGGAACCATCTATGTCAACCGGAGTAAGCTCGAGTCCAAACCAGCCGACATTATCAAGGAGCCGCTCAAGGGAAGCGACATCCATCTCTATGTGAGCAAGGATCACCATCAGAACTGGCTCGATTGCATCAAGACCCGCCAGATGCCCATTGGCGACGTGGAGATTGGCCACCGCTCCGCCACCGTGTGCCATCTGGGCAATATCGCTATCCGTTCCGGCAAGAAAGTGACGTGGGACCCTGTGAAGGAAGAGATCGTGGGCGATGCCGAGCTGGCCAAGCGAGTCCACTATGCCTATCGCGCCCCGTGGCGCCTTCCCGAGCTATAGTGGGCTACGAGAGCGAACGGCCTGTTACGCCCATCTGCCTTGGCCGGGACAGATTAACACCCCGCCATCATGTCCCAACCTAGAAGGCCTGTTTGTCATTATTCACAAACTACCTGGACGGGTGCGGTTCCAAAATCCCAAGGTGTATCTTATGGCCCAGCGATCACTCTTTCCATGACAGACGATGCCGATCGTAGGGAGATGGCGTACACGCACTCGGACGATTTTTCTCTGACAGTCGGATCTACGTAGTCGGGGGGAATCAGCAATCCGACCGCGCGCGCTCTCTGGTTGAGAACAACACCGCCGAACTTGGAAGGGATTCTCACCGACTGGAGGACGAGCCACTCGTTCTGACCGACGCGACGGGTTCCAAGGTAGGTGCCCTTGGCATTGTCGACCTTCGATCCTTGTATCCACAGGCCGACCACCTCTTCACCGGGCGTGAGCGTGGAGGAATTGCCCAGAGGGATCGGGTCATACGTTCCGTCAATGCGCACGACAGCGAGGTCCAATCCATCAGGCTCGGCGAGGTAAGCGATCTTGCCGGCCTGGTTCTTTCCTCCTATTCTGGCCATGATCTTGCCGGGAGCGGCAGCGCGCAGAATGTGCGCATTGGTGAGAAGCAGCCCCTCGCTCCCGAAAGCAAAACCGGTGGCCGTACCCACGTTGGTTTCGATGAGAGCCACGGCTTTCTCATATTCGCTCAAGGCTCTCATCAGGGCGATTGGGACAAGCGCTTTGGACGGCGCGGTCGGGGTCGTCGTCAAATCGAAGACGAGTTGTTTAATCGCCAGTTCACGCCTCAGCGAGTCGAGGTCCTTTTGGCCACGCCGCACGACATAGTGATTGTTCGGTTGCTCGATCAAGAAGGCTCCAAACTGCGAGGCGTTGCGGGCTTCTCGGGCTTTCTCAAGGGCTTCCATATAAGCCGCATGGCTCTGGCTGATTTTGACCCTGAGGTCGTGGGCTTCGCCAGTACGCCTGCCCTTCGGGTGGTTGTCCAAGAAGTGCTTGAGAGGCACCGTCGAAGGTTCGTCCAACGCCCGCGCTTTGTCTTCCTTGAAATCCTGATCCTCAATGAACTCCAGAGCGTTTTGGCGCATGCGTGAGTTGGGGTAGCGGGTCAGGAGATTGACGAGCGACTCGCGATCGTTGCGCGCGATGGCCGCTCGAAATTCTGTTTCCTCGAGATCGCGTTCCACTTCGGCTTTCTGCGGCGTCTCGGGAAAGGCTTCGAGAAATTCGCGATAGAGATCAGGTTTGCCCCCGGCCTTGGCTTTCAACAGCATCTGGTCATGTATCTTTTGCAGTCGCCCATTGGCCTCGTTGATCAGTTTGGCATAATCGCGGTCTTTGTAACGTGCGATGAAGTCGCGCAGGGCCGACGGAGTACCTGTGGTCACGGCGTCCTTAAAGTCCAGTTGCTCGGCCTGGTTGACAGCGGTGCGCACGTCCGCCTGAGCTTGTGGCTCTTTGTCCTTTTCATATTTTTGGATGTACTCTCTTATCTTGGCGCGGTCGCGCCGCACGCACGCATCCAGCAAGATCAGGTGGTCCATTTTCCGGGTAATTCTCTGTTTGACGATGGAGTCGGGAAACGTCTCGAGGTAATGCCGATATTGATCCATAGTGTCTTCCCGCTCGACCACTTCGGCCAGGCCTTCCTGGAACGTGCGCAGCAGCTTGTCGCGATTGGGACAGGGACGTTTGACCTTTTCTTCCCAGAGCCCCAGGTAGGCTTTGAGCATATCATAGGCTTGCCACTTGTTGGAGCGGGCCATCAAGAACTTCTCCAGCTCTTCGCCCGCCTGCGTAAAATAAGGGTTTTCCGAATACTCGGAAAAATAGCCCATCCATAGGTCGAAGGAATCCACCTGGCTCAACGCCTGGATAATCAAGGGATGGAGTTTGTTGTAATAGATCTTGCGCAGCTCGGGATCCTGGGGAACGGGAATGTAGTTCGTGAAAGCATAGTGACTGACAAAGGCTTCCCAAGAAGAATTGCCGGGACGAGAAGGACGAAAAGGACTCTTGGTGGCCATGTCTTGAAAGTCAATTTCGGCAATCCGCAGTTTCGCCAGCAGGATCACTTTGGGGAATGGATAGTCGGCCATGAACCGTTCCAGGATGCTGGCCTTTGTGGTCCTCTGTACGCTCTGGAACAGATCGAGAGCTTTGGCCTCCTCTATCGCTGCCGCCCGTTGCCTCGCCTCGGTCGCGCGAGGTGAATTCGGATACATGTTGGCAAACCGTTCCAATGCCGCCGGGCTTCCACTTTGCACGCTACGCCGAAACACCTCTCCGTCGCTCGGAATGTGTTGGCATGCCGCCGCGACAAGTAGCAGGCTGAATCCTACCCAACGGACCTGCATGAGAATTCTCATTTGCCTTGTCATTCTTTCCTTCTCCCTGGCGCCACACGCTTTCCTTCTCGAATCCGCCATTTCTACTGACACCAACATCTGCAATCGCTAAGGGTATTCACCATCTTGTTCGAGGTCAATGCAAAAGGGCGGTTGCCGGCACTTTGTCAGAAAAAGACCGAAACCGCGGCCAGGGTGGGAGAAGCAGCTGAGGCGAGGCCGAGGCCGATCTCTCGCTTCTTGCGCTTCTCGTTCACCGGAAGAAGCGGCTGACGATTTCCGTCCAGAACATCCCCGCCAGCAATGCCAAGCCAATCAAGAGCGTCACGGCGGCGATGACCCGGTTGATGGACAGTTGGACCGGACTTGGCGTGCCAGTCCGCAAGCCGTCCAATCGCCCTTCCGCTTGCAGTTGTTCCATCTCCAGCGGACGGTCGTCCGCCATTTCCTGCGGTGTGAGGCCGCCGCTAAACATGACGTGATCCATGGGGAACTTCTCCGGTCGCAAGTGGATGTGGAAGAAGTGAATGGCAAAGAGGAAACTGGCGGCCAAAAGCGCCTCGTCGCTGTGAATGATCAGAGCGACATTGAAAATCCATCCGGGCAGGAACCGGGCGGAAATCGGGGTCAGCGCCATAATCAGGCCCGATACGCCAATGATCGCAACACCCCAAAAGACGGCCCAGTAGTCAAATTTCTCATAGTAGGTCCAGCGGCCAAAGCGTGGCGAGGGTCCCAGAAACAGGAACCATTGCACGTGCTGGAAAAACTGCTTCACGTCGGTCCAGTTTGGAATCATCGAAGATGGCCCGAAAATTATCTTCAGCCATGGTTGCTTCGGGGCACGTCGCCACAGATTCCACAAATAAACGAAATGAATTCCGACATAGAGGATCGTCAACGCGGCAAAGATGCGGTGGAGCACTCTCGGCCCCATGTGGCCACCGAACAAATCAAAAACCCATCGTCCCCACAGCGTCGTACTGTAGCGCAGGGGCAGACCTGTCACCGCCAGACCGATAACGCTCACGAACAGAATCGCGTGGCTCAGCCGATGCACGAGGTTGAACCTTTGGATGCGATAGGACGCGAAATGGCCTTCGGCGGTCCGTCGTGCCTTGCGTTGCGGTCGGTCGGCGAGTTCGCGGACCAGCCACAACAGGGTGTGGACTACAAAGAAGCCCATTGTTCCCACCAGCAGAACGGTCATGAACAGCCAGGAATAATAGGTCTGGGGGTGGGTCTTGTCGTTGTTCTTGAGGTGGGGAATGAACTGGACCCATTTCTCGTTCGAATAGGAATGGCAGGACTTGCAGGTTCCCACGGTGCGCGCCGACCGGGTGCCCGATGTGGGATCAATCGGCGAGACGGTCGCCGTCGGCGATGTCACGCATTGAGCGCCATGATAGTCATGGCAGTCGTAGCAGCGGGCCGTTTGGAGACCACCATGCATTGTGACCTTGCCGTGGTACGTTTCCAGGTACGTGTCATATTCGAACAGATGGCAACTCCCACACAGCGCGACGACGCCGAGTTTGAATTCGGCGGTGTTGACTCGAATCTCCCCATGTCCGAGGTGGCAGCTGGAGCATCCCGGTGGCGTGGTGGTGGAACTTTCGGCGAAAAGCGCCAGGCCGTGAACGCTCGCCGAAAACGACGTGGCGTCGTTAACATGGCAAGCACCACAGGTCACAATAGTGTTGCGGGCGCTGGTCGAAGAAGCCACATCGCTGTGATCGAGATTTCGGTGCGAGCCGTGGCAGTCCGAACAGGTCGCCGAGCCAGGAATTCCTGAGCGACAGGTCCCTTCGCCGTGAATGGTCACTTGGTAGGTGGCGACCGCGTCTTGTTTGAGGTCTGGGTGGCCGGCGAGCACTTCGGAACTGGCGTGGCAACTGGCGCAGGTTTTGTGGATATTGAGCCGATAAATCGGCGAGAGCGTCTTGCTGCTCGGCACCATTTCGTGATAATTCCCGTGGCAACGATCACAATTGGGAACGTGGGGTTCGCCCTTGGCGAATGCCTGGCCATGAGCGCCTTGTTCCCACAAACGTTGTTCCCAGCCGTGACAGCGGTCGCATCTGACGTTGGGAATATACTGAGGGTGCGTCTTCGTCGTGATGGTATCGTGGCAGTCTATACACTCCAGACGGGCGTGGGCCGACTGGTAGAACTTGTCCTTATCCAGAATAATTCGCTGACGATAGTCGGGCAGCCGCGGCTCGGCCAAATGGGCCGGTCCCGACGTGATGTAGTTCATCTTGACGAGCATATCATCGGTCATCATGGGCAACATGAGCATCTTGCCAAACTGGTCGTTGCCGTGACAGGTCAGACAGCACGCCTTTGCACTGAGGAGTTCTCTGTCCACAGGTTTGACGATGGGAGGTTGTGCGATCGTCGGAGCCACCGCAGGAGCCGTCACCGCCGTCGTCGGGCTGGTTGGCACCGTTGGTTGCGGAGGCGCAGAGCGGGGCACTTCCGCCTCACGAGCGGCGGGTTGGGCAAACCCCGGTCGGGCTACTTCGGCTTCCTGTCCAGCCGCCAGACGCAGTCCCACTGCGAGTGCGCTCGCTGAAATGGCCATAAGCAAAACAAGGATCTGGCTTGGGCCTGGAAAAGTTCCGGGGTTGCATGAACAGGCTCTACTCAACGCTTGTTCTCCGCTCTTCAAATTTCTTGCCCTCGGAAACTTGAAGCCTGAGGGTGCCGTGAATGGCGAGCCTATTGCTTTTCCGCAAGCGAAAAATGAGTCAGAGGCATAACGAGATTTGGGCCAATTCCTTACGACTTCAATCTGGAGCTTTCCATCTCACCACAGCGCGCCACGATTTCTTCAAGGCGGTCAACGATCCGTTCCCAATCATAGTCGCGGACCGATTCGGCGAGGCTGGAATCGCGCGGAGTTTTCAGTGCGCGGTCAATTTCGCGGGCAAATTCCTGCGCCGTCTTGCCGATCCGCACGGGCAGTCCCATCGCTTCGAGTTCCCTCCAGGGTGTGCAAATTGTCGGAAGACCCGCAGCCAGATAGGTCAGCAGTTTCAGTGGATGGGCCGACTCAACGATCTCCGATTTCCCGAAGGGAATGATCGCCGCATCGCCATGGCGTAGGTAAGCGGGCACGGTTTCATAGGGGCGGGGGCCGAGATACCGCATGTTGGCCTGGTTCAGTGCATCGGGAAACGGTGGATCCGCTGGACCGATAAACACAAACGACACGCGCGGCAAAATCCGCGCGACGTCGGCGACCAGGTCGTGATCCACCCACTGCGTCAGCGCCCCAACGTAAACCACCCGCGGGCGCGGGATGTAATTGTACTCGGATGGAACGGGCGGCAATGGTCCCTGAAACATCGCCAGGTCCACGCCGTGGGGCAGGCGAAAGACCCGCTCGGCGCCGAGGCGGCGCATCTTTTGTTCCTGCACGACCGATGCGGTCAAAACGGCATCGGCGCGAAGGGCAACGTCGCGTTCGATCTCGAGCATGCTCGGCGGCACGTGTGCCATTCCACGCAATTCGTCAATGTTGCGATAGAGACGAATTCGAGCGGTGATGAGATCGAGCAGGCCGGCATACTGGAGATTGATGATCATCAGGACATCGGGGGCGTCGAAGCCGGCGCTTCGCAAAGCGTCCGGCAGATGGGGTCGCGTCCAGCGAAGCGTATGCCATGCCACCCATCGCGAGCCGAAGAACCGCCGGTTGACGTAAGGCAACCATGTCCGTGGGCAATACTCCCAGAGGCGGTCCGTCCGGCGTTTGGGGCCGTCGCGCCAGAGAGCAAGTCGCGTGTCCAGATCGGTTGTGATTGTCGGTCGCGCGCGGTGAAACGGCGAGATCGGGGCACATAGGTAGAGGACTCGGTTGTGCTCGCGCCGCGCCAGGCCTATTGCCAAATGATAGCTGCTGACCTTGAAGATCGAATCGAGCGGATGGGAAGCGGCGATGACCCAATGAGTTGGCATCTGGCGAGAATCGCGAGCCTGTCCGCAGCAGTGCCGCAACGACTCCAGGCGACGAGGAGCAATTGCGCGCCGGTGAGTCTCGGTGTCAAGCTTCGATCTCCTGAAAAGAGTTGACGCACTGGCCTCTCGCGGCGTTTCATAACGCCGAAAGAGCAGGGGGGCGAGGGCCCGGTCCCAATCTGGTTTTCCCACAGAGGATTGTTCGCGTGTCAACGACGATTGAATCGAGTGCGAGTAGCTTCTGGCTTTTCTTGTTCCTTTTCGCGTTTTCCATTGGAGCCGTGGCTGCGTCGGTTTATTTGCGTCGCGAGGTCCGGCACCTCCGCAGACTCAACCGAGCGTTCGCAAAAGAGAAGAAAGCCGTTTACGGATTTCTGAATCAGATCGGCGTGAGAATGAGCAAGCAGATTGATTTGGACGGAACGCTCGAGGCCATTGTCTCGTTTCTGCTCAAGGTGACGCGGGCTCAAGCGGGAGCGGCATTCCTGATGGATCGCAGCCGGGAATTTCTTTCGGCGCGCGTGTTGGTCGGGATGTTTCCCCCGCTTCAGGAGACTTTTGACTACGCGCTGACCAAAGTCAAATTCCTCCATCAGAAGATGCGAAAAACCCCCATTCCTATCGGAGAAGGGATCATCGGCGAAGTGGTGGCGAGCGGCGAACCGGTTCTGATCCGCAACGCCCGCGAGGATCCGCGGGTTCCTCAGACACCGGGATTTGAAATTGACACGTTGATAGCCGCGCCGCTGACCGTGCAAAACCGCATCGAGGGGGTTTTCGCTCTTGTCAATGGGGCGGAGGGCCAGCCGTTTTCGAACGAAGACCTGAACATCCTGCTCGCTCTGGCCGAGCAGGCCAGTGTGACGATCCAGATCGTTCAGATGTACGACGCCATGGCCGAAAAGCAACGCATCGAGCAGGAATTGCGCATCGCGCAAGAGTTTCAAAGAATGTTGTTGCCCAAGCAAAGTCCCCAGATACCGGGGATCGAAATTGCGGCGGTGAGCCTCCCCGCGCTCGAGGTCGGCGGCGATTTTTATGATTTCTTTTGGTTGGGCAACGACCGCCTGGGCATTGTCATCGCCGATGTGGCGGGCAAGGGGATTCCCGGTGCGTTGATCATGACGATGGTGCGAAGCGTTGTGCGCGCCGAAAGCCCTCATGCCACGTCGCCTCGCGCTGTGCTCGAGCGGGTCAACCAGACCGTCTTTGCCGACACGCGCGAACGGGTTTTCATCACGATGATCTTTGCCATTCTCGATCTATCGCGGCGCTGCTTGACGTTTGCCCGCGCCGGACACGAGCCCCTGATTGCCTACTCGCGTTCCAGTCGCGGAATGCGCCTGCTCGCACCCGACGGCATCGCACTGGGATTGGTGGACGATCGCCTGTTCTCGGTCATTCGCGATCAGGAAGTCCCTCTCGAAGAAGGCAACGTGGTCGTGCTTTATACCGACGGAGTGATCGAGGCAATGGACGAACACGACCGCGAGTATGGACAGGAACGGTTTCTGGAAATGCTTCGCACCCATGCGGAAATGCCGGCCGAAGATTTGGTTCATGCCCTGGTGACTGATGTCCGGCATTTTGCCCGCGGCGGCCAACAGTCGGATGACATTACACTGGTAGTACTGAAGTTCAATCGTTTGTCGAGCCGGGCGGAGGCCCTGAATGCGAGGACGCCTCCATCCGTGGCCAATCTGACCGAGGAGGGGAACCTTGAAAGCATTTGAAGTGGTCGAAGCCGAGTCTCCACGTAGTGCGCGTTACATCGCCTTGACGCTGCGTGGCTATCTCGATGCCCACACGGTCAATGAGTTCGAAACGTTCATGGATCGCTCGATCGAGCAAGGGGGACGGCGATACTTGCTCGACATCAGCGACCTGAACTACCTTTCGAGCGCGGGAATTGGCGCGATCATAGGGCTGACGCAGCGTTTGCGCCGCGCCGAAGGTGAACTGGTGCTGCTTCACCCCAGCGAAAAGGTGTTCAAGATTCTCGACAAACTCGGGTTCACGAAGATTTTCCGAGTCGCCTACTCGCACGAAGAGGCCGAAAAACAGTTTGCCGAGTAGAAAAGAGGGCGCGCATGGACGCAGGGTCGCACCGAATGCCAGTTCTGGAGTTGATCTGCCCCCCCCAGACGGAGATGCTCAGCTTGATCCGAAACGTCGTGGCTACGGTCGCACGCGAACGCGGTTTCTCGTCGGACGAGGTCAATCTGATCGAATCGGCCGTTGACGAAGCTTGCACCAATGTGATCTGTCATGCCTATCGCGAGGTCGCACGGCCCCGAGGCGAAATGCCGCAGTTGAGTGTCCAAATTCGCCCCGCCTCCGATCACCTCGCGATCCGTATCATTGACGAAGGAATTGGACTTCCCAGCGAAGGCCCCCGGAGCATATCGTGCCTGGAAGAATACACCTCGCAGCCCGAGCCGAAGGGATTAGGTCTGTATATTATCAGCCAGTTCATGGACGAGGTCGTTTATGATTCGCCTCCCGGCTCGGGAACGGTTCTGTCCATGGTGAAGTATCTGCGCCGGCCTGACTCCTCGCAGGCCAAAAGATACACATGAGTTTCTGGCCGTGAATGCCCACTCCAATAGGAGCGAAGTTGGGGCGGCGCTGACGTTAGTCAAGATATTGCTCGAAGCGACCGGCGGCAACATCCTGGTCGAAAGCGAACCGGGGCAGGGGAGTGTGTTCACAGTGGTCTATCCCCGCTGGAAAGGAGACGGCGAACCATAGGAGCCAACCGCATTTTTCTTTCAAGAAAAGGTTGAATGGAAAAACCGACTCGCGTAAGAATTATTCAGAAGACCAGAGAGAGCCCGTTCCAGCGATGTGTCCTTCAGACAAAAGTGATGAAACATTACCGGCAGGCAATCCTCCGAAGCCCCTGGCCGCCGGCCCAAAGGACCTCCCGGTCGTCCAATTGGCTGAACGGTATCTGGCCGAGGGAGTGTTTTCGGGCAAAGCGGTCAAGGTCTTCGAGGAAGCCGTCGCACTCTCTCCCGACTTTCCCGATTTCCAGAACGCACTCAGTATCTGTCGTTTGGTCCAGGGCGTAACAGAGGCGGTCCGAAAATCTGTGGGCAAGGCGGCCCCGGGTCCGCTCACCAAGGAGCAGTGGGTGAGAGTGGATGCCTTGGTCGCGGATTTTCCCGTCTCGGCCGATCTGGCGAAGTGTCTCGGCGATGTGCGTTTGCTCGAGGGCGATTGGAATGGCGCAAGTCAGGCGTATCAATCGGCGCACGCCAAGGGCTACCGCGACAATCAGGCGATTGTAAACAGCGGCCGACTCGCCTTGACTTGTCCCGATTGTCCCGCCTCGGTGCTTGCCTATTTCGGGGAGATGGCTTTGTCCCTTGGCCAGTTTGCTCAGGCGGTTGAATTCTACACCGAGGCGCTTCGTCGCTCGAAAGGTGACTATGATGCGGCCGTTGCGACGCTGAACTTCGTTTCCGAGCGTCTTTTGCCGCTTCTTGATCCTTCGGTCGAAAAACAGTCCCTTCTCACGGAAGTCGTTCGACTCAGCGTTGATCTCAACCTGATGGATCGTGCCCTTGCGGTCTTTGGGCAGATGGAACTGAAAGGATTCGCTCACGGCGAACTGGTCAAGCGAATTGCCCGCTACCTCATCGAGCAGGAAGACTTTCGGCAGGCGTTCGATTACCTTTCGCGCATTCCCTTCGACAGCGAGACCAAAAGTCTTGTCAACGAAATCGCTGTAAAGATGGAACAGCAAGGCGAGATTGATACGGCCGTCCATCTGCTTCGATACATCAACGAACACGATTTGGTGATCCGAGAGGCCGAGCAATTTGTCGAGGACCGACTGGAGTCGGAGGCCAAGCGCCAACTGGCGGAGCGATGTTTTCGCAGCGGGCGGTTCGAGGCCGCGCTGGCTCATTATCTGGTGCTGGTTCGGAAAAACCTGCCGGAAGTGGGTGAATTCGCCGACCGGCTCGAAGCCATTGTCACGCAAATCGCCCAACCCAAGGCCGAAGACTTGTTTTGTATTGGCGAGTGTTTCCATAAGCGTCGGGATTGGCGACGAGCCGAGTTTTTCCTCAACCGTGCGCTGCAAGTGGACCCGCAAAATGGCCTTGTCCGCCAGTTACTTCGTCCGGTCTATGATGCCATCCTCAAGGCCGATCCCAACGCTGGCCAGATTCGGCTGCGTTCGGGTGATCTATATCTCGCTTCCGACCATATCGAGGATGCGATCGAGGAGTACAAGAAGGCGCTCGAATCACCCACGGATTACGTGGATGCGCATCGCCGCCTTGCTCTTGCCTATCGCTGTGCTGGAGAACCCTTGCTGGCTTTCAAACAGTATCGCGATCTGCCCTTGCAGGCATCCGATCTCGATATTCTGTTCGATCTTCACGAGAGACTTATAAACGCCGGTTTGTTTCCCGAAGCTCTCGAGGCCGCCACACTGATTCACGAATTCGACAACCAGTATCGCGATGTCGGCGAGCGGATCGCCCAACTCGAACAGACCATCCACCCGACCGAGGGCGCTCAACCTTTTCGCGACTCCAAGATGATCGAACTCATCGGCGATCAAGCCATCGGCCGCTACCGCTACATCGAGCAAGTTGGCAGCGGTGGCATGGGGGTTGTGCACAAGGTTTACGATCTGAAAAACAAGTGCGTCGTGGCGATGAAAATTCTCCGCGAGTCGCTCACGGGCAGTTCCAAGGCCCTGGATCGCTTCTTTCGGGAGGCGCGAATTGCCGCCACTTTCAATCACCCGAACATCGTCAATATTTTCGACTACAACATCAATAGCATCCAGGGCAAAAGCTATATCTCCATGGAATACGTGGATGGCCCATCGCTGCGAGGCATTATCGAAGAGCGATTCTCAGTCAGTGGCGAATTGACCTCAGAGTATATCGCGGAAATCCTCTACTACATCCTGCAACTTTGCGATGCGCTCGAAACCACTCATATGAAGGGGATCATCCATCGTGACATCAAACCCGACAATGTCATGATCACCGCCGCCCGGGTTGTGAAAATCACCGACTTCGGAATTGTTCACATTGAGGATGCCACATTCACACCCACAGGAGCCCTCATCGGCACTCCGCGCTATATGTCGCCAGAGCAGGTCAAGGGGGGCCGTGTGGACTGCCGGAGCGACATTTACGCTGTCGGCATTATTATGTATGAGTCCCTGCTGGGTGTGCCACCCTTTGTCACCGGTGACATCGCCTACCAACATGTGAGCTGTCCGCCAACATCTCCGCGGGAAGTGAATCCCTCCATTCCCCAGGAAGTCGAGGCGGTCATCCTGTGCTGTCTGGAAAAAGACCCGCGCCGCCGTTATCAGCGGACAAGAGAACTGGGCCAAGCGGTTCAGGATGTTCTCGAAAAACTCTATCCGCGAATCCTCGCTCGCTTCCGCAACGAACACCTCTCCTCGACCGTTGAGGTTTCCTCTCTCAGGAGGAACGTAGCCAGGGCGAACGCGTAGTGGGAGGCTCTTGGACTCGTGCGCTCTGGCGCAAGAGCGGTTGGCGAGCAGGGGAAAATCCCTACCTTTTTGTCCGAACCGGCTTCCAGTCTATCCCGAGTGCGAATCGCAACAATGATTTCTACTTGGTCGTCGGTGTTTTCTCCGATTCGGTGGCCGCCAGATTCGCCTTGGCTTTGGCGTGATTGGGATCCAGTTGGAGGGCTTTCTTAAATGCCTCGATCGCACCTTTGCGGTCGCCCAAGCGCAACCGCGCCACGCCCAGCGTGTTCCAAGTCATCGCTTTGGATGCATCAATTTCGACAGCGCGTTCGAGTGCTTTGCACGCCTCCCCGTTGTGGTTCAACTGAAGCAGAGCGAAGCCGAGATCATTCTGGGTCCAGAAACTCTTGGGTTCGATCTTGGCCGCTTGGGTAAAAGACTCCACAGCAGTCTTGATGTCGTCCGTCGCCATCTGTGCCAGACCCAACGTCCGCCAGTTGCGTGCGTTGTCGGGCGCAAGTTTCGTCACTTGTTTCGCGGCCTTTATGGCCTCGGCATAACGTTTCTTTTCGTAACAGGCTCGTCCCAGGAACTGAAATGACAAGGCATGGTCGGGGTTTTCCTTGGCGGCCTGCTGAAATGCCGCGATGGCCTCGTCCAACTTGCCGCCGCGATAGGCTTGATAGCCTTTGGAAAACGAAGCCGGCTCCTTGGCGGCCGCGATCGCTGTCTTCTTTGATTCCGTTGTTGCCTTGCTCGGTGCCTCCTCTGCCGCCAAGGCCGATGCTGTTGCTATGACAAACAAAGCCACCGCCAGTTTTGCCGAGAGTGCCTTTCTCTCACGGTTCATATGTTTGCCCCCCTGTGTGTGTTTATCGGTGAAGGTTCCATTGTGGCTCGGGTAGAGACATCCTAGACGGGCCACGCTCCGAAAGCCCAATTTGTTTTCCAGCCTTTTCGACTCTCTTTGTTGCGTCAGCGTCGGTGCTCTATTGGCCCTCCCTCCGGTAAAAAGCAACTGGAATCTTTTGCTTCCCGTCGTCCGGGCGCATTCTACCAAGCCCTTGGCGATGGCCCTTTTGGGTTGTGCGGCCTCAACAGGGGACGGTTGCGTTTTTCGGTTGAAACCGCCCAGCCACGACCTCAGAGTGCTTAGCCATCCGGTCAATCGCATATTCAGGAGGTGGAACATGGTTCGGCTGAGCGCTTTCGCCAAGGTCAAGAAGGCTTTGGACTTCTGCGAGATTCTTGGCTCTCGCTACATCCGCATTTTTTCCTACTATATTCCCGAAGGTCACACGCACGAGGAGCACCGCGCACCGGCTGTGGATTGGCTGGGACGGCTGATCGCCGAGGCGGAAGAACTGCCAAGGTTGGGAGACAAAGCTCGTGGCTCACGCCGTATGCCGTGCCTCAAGATGCTGAAACCAGCATCTGGTCCACATTCTGCGTTGTCAAGACGCTGAGAGCAACGGCGACGGCTGGCACACCCGTTCTCCAGCCCGTGGACTGGCAAGAATTCTCCGATCGGCCAAGTTTCTAGACCATACGCAGTGTTCCCACTAACAGTCCAGAAAGAATCAAACAAAGGCGCACAGAGCCTCGCATCTCACCAACGAATCGCTAGTCGGAGTGTTCAATACCATCCCAACAGTAGGTGCAGAGTTTCTCCCTGGGCAGGCCAATCGCCGTAACCAGATCGTCCAGTTCCTGGTACTTCAAAGTGGTCAAGCCCAATCGTTGTCGTATTCTCTCAACCATTGCGCGATACTTGTCTGAAGAAGAATTGGTGTATTCGGCCAAGTTCGTGTCGGCCCTGCCTTCAATCTCTTTGATGGCCCTTCTGCCGGCTAGGTCTAGTTCCGACTTGGAGCGGGAGAAATTGAGGAACTTGCAACCGAAGATAAGCGGGGGACACGCGGGCCGCATGTGTACCTCTTTGGCGCCGTAATCATAGATAACCCGGATCGTATCCTTGAGCTGCGTGCCCCGAACGATAGAATCCTCGCAGAACAAGATCCGTCTGCCTTCGATCAGTTCCCTGATGGGGATCAGTTTCATCTTTGCCACAAGGTCGCGAGTGGCCTGATCTTGGGGCAGGAAACTGCGCGGCCACGTGGGAGTGTACTTCACGAACGGGCGTCGGTAGGGAACGCCCGATTCGTGGGCATAGCCGATGGCGTGGCCCGTCCCGGAATCGGGAATTCCCGCCACGATGTCAACTTCGCTGTCGTCCTTTCTTGCCAGGATGGCACCGCAGCGATTGCGCACATCTTCCACGTTGATCCCCTCGTAGCAGGAGGCAGGATAGCCGTAGTACACCCACAGGAAAGAACAGATCTGCATTTTCTCGCCCGGCGCCTTCAGCCGTTCGACGCCTTCGGGGGTCAGGCGCACGATCTCGCCTGGTCCCAGGTATCGCTCGATCTGGTAGCCGAGGTTCGGGAAAGAACAGGTCTCGAGGGCGGCGGCCCGCGCCCCTTCCTTTGTGCCAATGACCAGCGGTGTTCTGCCCAGACGGTCGCGTGCGGCGTAAACGCCGCCGGTCGTCAGCAAGAGCAACGAACAGGATCCCTCGATGGTGTTCTGTGCTATTTCGATTCCTTCTTCAAACGTTCTCCCGTGGTTTATTAGCGTAGCGGCTAACTCCGTGGGGTTGATTCCGTCGTCGCTCATTTCAGAGAAATGGGTGTTCTTCTTCCCGAAAGCATCGCGGGCCAACTTCTCCAGATTTCTCACGGCGGCTACGGTCACGATGGCGTATACGCCCAGGTGCGAGCCGATAATCAGAGGCTGAGACTCGTAGTCACTGATGACACCGATGCCGTTGGTGCCCCTCATCTTTTTGATGTCGTCCTCGAATTTCGACCGAAATTGCGCATTTGAGATATCGTGGATGTCGCGTTGGATCCCACTCTTCCCCTTGACGGCCAATCCCCCACGCCTGGTCCCAAGATGAGAATGATAGTCCGTTCCATAGAAAAGGTCCGCGACGCAATCGTTTCTCGAGGCGACCCCAAAAATGCCTCCCATGGCGATCCATCCTCCGCGACTATTGAGTTTGATTCTGCTTTTCCGGTTCTACCTTCTGTCAACAAGTTGAAAGAGTAGCGTTTCTTCCTTTGTGGATCATTTAAGGAAACCGAAAATGGTTTCCTGAAATGAGGAACGACTACACGGTGAAAATGATTTTGAGATCGGGAAAAGCGCCGGTCAATGGGAAGTTGTGGATGTGTCGGGGCGGTCGAGTCAGCGCGTGCACCGACAATCGGCTTCAGCCGATTGTTTGGCACACCGGAGCCGAAACTTGCTTCAGTACCACAATATTCCGCTGTCGGGAGGGATGGTTTGCCGCAACCCCAATTGGAGAAAGAGATTTGCGGCGACGATGAGCCCGCCACGTCCCAGTCGCAGATCTCGCCAGTCCAATCTCGTCAGAACGGCCACGCCGGCCATCCCCATCCGAAATTCCCCACTGACCGCCGTGATCAGACGTATTCAATTGTGGCAGGGGGTTTGGGCGTCAGGTCATAGAGGCAATGACTCACGTCTTCTACCTCTGTGACTATGCGCTGGCAGAGTCTCTCTAATTTTGGCCAAGGAATGTGCGTGGCTGTGGCCGTTCTGGCATCCACGCTGTTCACACACCGAACCACAATGATCTGCCCGAACTCTCTCCTGTTCTCGCTAACCCCTGTGGCACGATCGCCCAGCAAGACCGCCAGGTATTGAAAAGCCCCGCTGTCGGCGAGCTCTTCCTCTACAATCGCGGTTGCTGCGCGTACGGTCTTCAGACGCTCTGCGGTGACCTCGCCGACGATTCTGGCGGCGAGGGCTGGGCCGGGAAAAGGTATGCGTTTCGTAATGCTAGACGGGAGACCCAGCAGCCTGGCCACTTCCCTCACACCGTCTTTGCGCAGTGTCTTGAGAGGTTCCAGCACCCTATATCCGAAGGCCTCTTGCGGATTGACGCCCAGCTGTTCCAGGACATTATGTTGCCGCTTGATGCCTGCCACTGTCTCCTCGATGTCCGTCAGGTTCGTGCCCTGCAAGATGGATTTGGCTCCCGTTTCTCTGACCAGTCGCCCGAACACTTTCGAGTAGAATACATCCGTAATGGCCTCACGCTTCTGTTCGGGATCTACAATCCCCTTGAGGGCCGCCAGGAACTCGCTCTTGGCATCTACCAAACCAACATGAATTCCCAGCTTTGCGAAAGTCTCTACAACGCGCCCGGGCTCGCCTTCTCGCATAAGGCCACTATCCACAAAAAAAGTCCGCATCCTGTCGCCGAGCGCGCGGTGTCCGAGGACAGTGACTGTTGAGCTATCCACTCCACCACTGAGTGCGCTGATGGCGACGCTATTCCCCACACCTGTTTTGATCTCGGCAACGGCTTGTTCAATGAACTTCTCGTAATCCATGATCCTGTCCTCCTGTAAATGTCGGTCGAGAACTGAGCCACTCCCGCGAAACTGGCCAGTGGAATAAGGTGGATTCGCGCTGGAAAATCAAGAGGCAAACGAGGCGGATCCATGGCAATACTGTTCACTTAAGGAGAAATCTCGACGTGGCATGTCCGCCTCGGGCGGATTGCCCATGAATCACGGGCTGGAAGCCACAAGTGTTTAACGGTTTTCAGCCGCCCCGAAGACGGCTTGATCCTCGTTTGCACCCGGCTTCAGCCGGGGTGAGAGAGACCCTCCCTCTCTCCCTGGAGCATGCTTCAGCATGGCTTCTCCTCTGGGCTTCAGCCATCAGCCGGCCTTTGGCCGAAGCCCGGCTCAAGCCGGCCACCGACAGCCGAGAAGTCGTGCCCTTAGCACGAGTCATTGCGAGCGGCCGCAGGCGGCGAAGGAATCCCGTTGTCCATGAACGAGATTGCTTCGTTGCGTCGCTATAGCTCCGCTCCTCGCAATGACGGCTCGTGGTTTGCCCATCTCACCTGAGGCCGTCGGTTGCCCGACACGAGGACCGCCTGAATGAGCGCCGCCACCGACCATTCCGTCTGACCGATCAAGTGCGCCCTGCAGATGAGCGCCCCGCCATTCTTCCCCTTCGGCTTGAACGCCAAATCCTGCCACGGATTCCCCAGCGCCTCGTTCCACCGCGCAAAGAACTTTCCCATGCCCTCAATTATTTCGGTCCTCTTTTCGTGGGCCACATACGCGTATGCGATCATCTCGTGGGCCACCGCGCGCACCCCCTTTCACCTGTTGATCAAAACTCGGGTTCTGTGAGCTTGCTATGGCAGCGCTCGATCAACTGGAGGATGCCTTGAGGTAAATCGGACCCAAACACGTTGCCCGAATCCCGGAGTAGCCTCAGTGTGAGATCCACACAAATCAAAGATGCTCTCCGTAAGTCGTCCCTCGGCGCGAGATAGGTCTTGGGCACGAAATGCTCGTACTCGTTTCGGATGTCTTCATGTACCCATTCAAGCGTTTGCATCTCAGAATCCGTTACGGGGACCGGCTTGCTCATCATATAATGGCCCATGAAGCATTCCCTTTGGATCATGGCCAGTAGGTCATAGAAGCCCAGCAGGTAGTCTTCCACCTGTGTTGGTTGAGACCGAGAAGGCAGCATTTCCGGCGGAGTACACGGCGAGGGTTCAGAATACCGCCAAGCCTTCCTGCAACCCGGCACGGGGACCCTATGAATTTCAACCCAAGGAGCACGATCCCGCGTGTAGCGTGCGGTCCGCGTCTTGTCCTTCGGCTTGCCGGTGATCGCTATGTTTGCGGTACCCCTCAGGGCTTGAACCATAGCTCGATAGAGACCGTGATGGGTTTCCCTGGCGATACGGAAAAGACTCGGATCGGTTGAGCCAAGTTCGAATTCAATGTGCCTGTAGTTATTCTCGAGGAGCTTGAGGTTGTCGATCTCTTCTAGAAGCGCATCCATGGCGACATCCCCCTTGTTAATGGGCTAGACCCACTGAATGTGGCTTGCGCCGCTTGGAAATCAAGGCTCTTCTGGCGAAATTCTCAGCACGAAAATCCCTGGGGCCGGACGTGAGACAGCCTTGCAGGATGAGGCGGCAATCACAACCGGCCCCTATTCCAAGATGGCGTTTCAGGACACAGGTTTCAGGTCGCGGGGATCAGAGCTTCAGTTCTTTGGTCTGGCCGAGGATGAAGCGAAGGGTGTCGGCGATGCCTTCGAGGCGCGCCTGAGCCTTGAGCCAGCGAGTGCGGGCGGGGCTTTCCCGATTCGGTGGCCCGAAGCGACTTCTTGACCTCGGGAAGCTTCGCCTCGACTTCCGCCAGGAGTGACTTGATCTCCTCCTCGGTGTGGCCGCCGAGGCGCGCCGTAACCTGCATCTTTTCGCTCGGCACCGAAACGCCCCCGGTCCGCCTTAGGCGGATCGGGGGCGTTTCGCAGCTCCGCCGTCGCGTCATTAACGAGCACGACGCTCTTAGGCTTGCAGAACGCGCGAGAGCAAGTCGCGGCGATAGACAACGCCGTGCAACTTGCCGTCACGTATGACGTAGAGGCGAGACTTGCGACCCGAAACAAGCATATTGGTGACCTTGATGATCGGAGTGTCCTCTTCGGCGGTCAGAATCTCGCGGGTCATCACGTCGCGAACCGTCAGGTGTTTTTCCTGTTGGAAGTAGTTTTCAAACGGTTCGAACTGGGTGAGAAACGTATCGTCCTTGAGCAGGTCAACATACTTGGGCAAGCCGACGGCCAGGATTTCGATGCTCGACAGTTCGCCAAGCAGTTTGTTCTGCGCGTCCGTGACGGGCAAGCCATCGTCGGGCGAGGCGATGATCTTGGTGATGGCCTCCGTGAGCGGCATCTCGGGTTGGAGAACGTCGGGGGCCGGGACCATGACATCGGCGGCGGTGATTGTGCTTTTCACGTCCACTCCGCTCTCCTCGATCTGTTTGATGATGCGAGCCGGGGACTTGGTGTGTCGGAGCGCTTCGCGAATTTCTTTGGCCTGGCACACACGCGCGACGGCCGCAAGGGTCTGAAGCATGAGAGTGTTTTTTTCGGCAGGGGCGAGAATCAAAAAGAGAAGATAAATCTTGGCGCCGGGAGGGTCCTGGGCGGGAAATCCTTTGCTCGAGGTCACCAGGCCCACGAGGACCCGATTGAGTTGTTCAATTTTCGTGTGAGGGATCGCCACGCCATGATCTATGTAGCTGCTGATTTTTTTCTCGCGTTCCATCAAACGCAGGTGAGCTAGTTTGCGCAAGGAAGCATCGAGATAGGGCTCGAACGTGGCCAGCAGACGTTCGATTGCCTCCTCCTTGTTCTGCACAGGAGGATCAATCAGGATGGCGCCTTCGATGAGCAGCGAGCTGAGCTTCATAACCCCTTGCGGTCACAACCTGCCGTGAGCAAATCGGACACAGCGCGTAAAGATCAGCCCACTCTATTGAGACCTACTTTGATCATCCGTCCGCAGCAAGACGCATGTCAATCTCTTTTACGCGCTGACGCTTGCCCAGGTCGATCTCATTTTCCACTTGGCGGCGGCAGTCGGAGTGCGGCTGATCTTCGAGCGTCCTGTTCATACCATCGAGACCAACATCAAGGGAACGGAGATCGTGCTCGAACGAGCGGCCCGAAAGGACAAGAAGGTTTTCATTGCCTCTTCGTCCGAGGTTTATGGAAAAAGAGACACGACGCCGTTTCGCGAAGAGGACGACACGATTCTTGGCCCGACAACGTGCCCGCGCTGGTGCTATGCCTGCTCTAAGGCGATAGACGAGTATCTCGCGCTTGCCTATTATAAAGAACGGGGTCTGCCGGTGGTGATCGGGCGATTGTTCAACACGGTTGGACCGCGACAGGTCGGCCAGTACGGCATGGTCGTCCCGCGTTTTGTCGAGAGAGCGCTCGTCGGCGAACCGCTTTTGGTCCACGGTGACGGACGCCTATCGCGTACGTTTTGCTATGTCGGCGACACCGTTCGGGCAATCAGTGACTTGACGAATTCTGGGACAGGATATGAAATCCCCCGGCGGTGCAAGCAGCAAAGCGGTTCTTGACAAGTTGTCGCTGGTTGGTCGAGCCTGCTTGTGGAGGCGGATGGGATGCCATGGGAGACAGGCAAGGAGGTCGGGGGTGAGATTCAGCAAACTCGTGCGTCTCCTGGAGGGCAAAGGATTTCGAGTTGTCAAGGAAAAGGGGTCTGTCCGATACTACAGCAAGCCGGGATGGCCGCGATTGATCCGTGTTGATTATCACGGCTCAAAGGAAGTGCCGACGGGGACGTGCCAAAACATTCTCAGGGCCGCCGGGCTCAAATGACAAGTGGTGGAGGTGTAACTATGATCGAACTGCCTTATTCTCTGGTGATCGAGGCCACGGAAGAGCCCGACTATTTCGGGTTCTATTCCCCCGATCTTGAGGGTTTCACGGGCATTGGACATTCGATCGAAGACTGCCTTTATCAGGCCAAATGGGGAATCAAGGAGCACGTGGCGTTGCTGAAGGAACAAGGTCTTCCTATACCCGACGAGAACCCCGATCCGAAAATCGTTGTGCAGAATGCCAAAATGGCGACTGTCGTTTGAGGCTGGCCGGTCGTTGGCCTCACAAAAGGCTTTGACAGGCCATCCCCGGAGTGTACGTCATCAGATACGCTGTTGGCGAGAGGGATCATGACAGTTACCGTAGCCGAAGCTCGGAAGAGGCTTTATCGCCTCTTGGACGACGTGAGCAAATCGCATGAGCCGCTCCTCATTTCGGGCAAGCGGAGCAATGCTGTGCTTGTGTCCGAAGAGGATTGGCGGTCTATTCAGGAGACCCTCTATCTGCTGTCCATCCCGGGCATGAGGAAATCCATCGTGAAGGGCCTGCGCACGCCCGTCGAAGAATGTGGCAAGGAACTTCGGTGGTGAAATGGACGCTTGTCTATACCCGCCAGGCCCAGAAAGACGCCAGGAAACTTTCGGCGGCGGGACTCCGCCGCAAAGCCGGGAAGTTGTTGGAAATTCTGAAAGAGAACCCCTACCAGACCCTTCCTCCCTTTGAAAGATTACGGGGCGATTTGGAAGGGGCCATTTCCCGTCGCATCAATATCCAATATCGTCTTGTTTATCAGATTCTTGATGACATCAAAACGGTGAAGGTCATCCGGATGTGGACACACTGTGAGTAGCTCAAAAATCTCTGTTTCCCGGGACAACGGCTCGTGAGATCCCTCCGGTTCGTCGCTCTTTTCGCTCTCCTCTATGTGGCCGTCGTGGTGCCTCATCTCAGCGTGGCCTATCTCGACTTTGGCGATGGGAACTATCTCTACATCTCGCGGCGACTGGCCGAAGGGATTGTTCTCTACCGCGACGTTCTCGCGCCTCAGCCGCCGTGCCACCTTTTGGTGGGGTCACTGCTGATCCGTGCTGGTGGCGTACTTGGCCAGAGCGTCGAGGCTCAGCTTTATGTGGTGCGCGCTTTCAGCCTGCTGCTTCACCTGGCGACGATGCTTATTGTGTGGGCGATCGCGCGACGGCTCTTCAGACGGGCCGGCACGGCGCTCTGGGCCGCTGCCCTATACATGATCATCCCCGTCGGTTTCTGGTGGACTTTAGGCTATGAGTCCGAACCGCTCGAAATGTTTTTCCTGCTCTTGTCCTTCCTGTTGGTCATTCGATGGGAGAGGCGATCGCTGGCTGCCGCCGGTTTGCTCGCTGCAACGGCCATTTCCACGAACATGACGGCGCTACCTTATGTGGGCTGGATAGCGCTCTTCCTATTATGGCATGACCGACAGCGTGCCGCCTGGTATATTGTTCCTGCCCTGGCTCTTGCTGTCACGGTTGTCGCCGTCGGCGAGTGGCTTTCGGGTGGCCACTACCTCGAAAACGTTTTTCTCAACCAGGTTGGGACATTTCCCCATCCTGCCCTCATGTCCGATCTTCCCCCTGACGCGCCGTTCCGAACGTTGCGGACGATTCTCGGATATGCGCTGCGCAAGGTGGCGCGCGAGGGAACCGATGTTCTTGCTCTCGATGGCATTTTCATTTCGGCGGCGATCGTGGGATTGTTGCTCTACCTCGCCAAGGGCGCAGCATGCCGCGCCCCTATAGATGATCGGGAGAACAAGAGCAAGTTGAAGTCCGAACTCCAAGCGGGTTCGGTCTCGACCTGGCCGGTCTTTCATCGTTCTTTCGTCGGCTGGTATGCCTTCTGGTCGTTCATGGCGATCGGATTTGTCGCCAAAGGAGCAACGGAGGACTATATTTTCACAATTGGCGAGCCATTTGTCTGCCTGTTTGCTGCCCATGCGATCAGCGAAATCTACGATCAGGCGTTCGGGGCGGTTGGGAAGTGGAAAGTCTCGGGCGACAATCTCTCCGTCGAAAGCTATCGTTCGCGCGTCATGGCGGTTGGGATTGTGGTTTTGGGTCTGGTCGTTTTGTTCGCACGGCCCATCTCGTGGATCTATTCTGTCGTGCACAAACAGAGCGCCTACGAGCTGCCTGCTGCCGACGTCCAAAGGATTCGTTTCCTGATCGAGCAGCATTCGAAGCCCGGCGACGCCATTCTTGCGGCGCCGTATTATGCCTTCGCCACGCGCCGAAACTTGGTCGAAGAGTATTCCGAGTTGTTCATTTGGCACATTAAGTACTTCCTCGAGCAGCGCGTCGAGCAGAGGGAGGGTCCGGCGACGCTCAAAGTCCAGGCGATTGCTTCCGCTTTGCGCAACAAAACGATCCCCGTCGTTGTCATGGAGATGGACAAAGGCACGCTAGCACCTCGACAGGTCTTTTCGATCCAACCGGTGAACGAAGCAATCGTACAAAACTATGAGCCGCTTCTGGCGGAACCCATCCAGGGTCTCAATACCGCGGTAAACGTTCTGGTGCCGAAATCTGCAATCCAAAATCGCGGGGCGCCTCGATGACGGGTGCATGTCCGAATTCCATTTGTCGGGAACCTCAGAACAGGCGCCAGTGCGAACCGCATCGAGGCCGTTGTGGGCGTCTATATCGCGCATAAACTATGGTGTGGCGGCACGATGGTCGGGCGGCGTCGGTCGTCGCCCGTGTTCGTGGAGAAAGGTCTTTCGCGCCTTGCGCGCCAACCCAAAGCCGCCAGGGCGCAAGCGATTGCGGAAAGAGTCGTTCTTCCGCGTCCTGAAGGGACGAGCGAAAATAGCCAGGGGGCAACGCCCCTGGAAAACGACGGCCCCGCGGTGGTCAAGCCCTGACGGGGCGCGCGAACGGCGGGTTGGGCCGGCTGGTTTCGCTCGCTCCTACAGAGCTTGTCCGAGGACGGTCTTATGTTCCAGGGCCGTTGCCCCTGGCTATTTTCGTCTCCCCTTTCAGGGGAGCGTGGAAAGAAAGACGGGCTATCCTGTCGGGGGGAACTGACAAATGTCCGGAACGGCAGCTCTTCTGGAATTTGGACATACACCTGCCAGGAGTGGCGCGGATTCCTGGTCTGTCAAGCCTTGGAAAGGCACCAGAGACCGGCCCAAAGGCGCAAGCCGTCAAAAGATGCCACAATTCCATCTTATCTCGACCACTGCCACCGCAGAAAAGCAAGCAGGGATCAGGGCTTTTCCCGGCTTGACAACAGTGCGGTTGACGGCAAATGTCGGCGGCATGAATAGTCCGAGCGTTGCAACCGACCCAACATCGCAGGCGCTCAAGGCACTGTGCGTTGCCCTGGTCGTTGTTGCAGCATTCAGCTATGGATTTGTTCCGGAGCGTGCCGATAATGACGTCTGGTGGCACCTGAAAACGGGCAAGCTGATCGTTGAAGCGGGTGGCCGCCCGCCACGAAACGACCCTTTCACGTTCACGGGCGAACAGATTGCCTGGCACAATCACGAGTGGCTTGCCCAGCTGTTGTTCTACAAAATCTTCGACTGGGGCGGCGGCGCGACGCATAACCTGATCGGGCTGCGTGCCCTGATTGGTTTCAAATCGTTCGTTCTGGCCGCCACGTTTTTTCTGGTCTTAATCACGGTCCAACAGCGTTGTCGCTCACTGCTCATCGCCGCATTCATCACGCTGCTGGCACTGGATGTCTCCCGCTACACTTTCTATCCTCGACCGCCGATACTGACCTATCTCTTCCTGGCGGTTTTTCTCGTGGTTCTCACCAACTGGAAATCGCGGCCGTGGCCGCGCGCGACGCTTCTTGCGCTGCCGGCTATAACGGCGCTTTGGGCCAATCTGCATGGCGGTTTCCTCACGGGACTGCTTCTGGTAATGTTCTACCTGCTCGGTGAGATTGCCGAGCATTTCTTCTGGAAGAGCGACCCAAAGCCAAACGCGCCAGATTCTGTCGCCGGGTCACTGAAAGCACGACTGGCCTGGCTGGGCGGAACTTTCGTGGCCTGCCTCTTGGCCTCTCTTTGCACGCCCTATCACTACCATCTGTATGAACTGCCATTTCAGGTCATGGGCGCGTCGGCACTGGTCAAAACGATCGCCGAGCTGGGCTCGCCGCTGAGCACCAATGTGGCACTTCACCATGTCTCCTTTCTTATCATGGCCGGGCTGATTGTGGCCTGTTTGGGAGCAGCCCGCGGCCTAGGTCGCAACCGCCCTCCCGCCGCCGATTTGCTCGTCTTGTTGTTTTTCGGCTACGAGGCCGCCCGCCATATTCGCCATTTGCCGCTTTTCGCTATTGCGACGGCGCCCACTTTGGGTTGGTCAGTCGGTCGGATACTCGAACAAACGGGCGAACAGATGAAGCGCCGATTAGGGTGGGTGGGAGCGGCTGCCGCTATCCTAATCGCTTCCTATTGGGTCGGGCTGCGTGAATATCCACAAAGCTATTGGAACCGCAACGCCCACCTGGTCGCCGGCATCACCTACATCGAGATCAACTACCCCAAAGATGTTTGCGATTTCATTTTGGCCAACCAGTTCGAGGGACGAATGTTCAACCCGGTCAATTGCTCCGGCTATCTGATCTGGCGGCTGAGCCCCGAAACCCATAAGGTCTTCACGGACGGCCGCTTCGATATTTTCGGCGACCAATTTGTATGGGACGAATGGGCCGCCAGCCGGGGAATCGAACGCGCCAATTGGGACAACATCGCCTGGGAGAAAGCCGGCTTTACCGAGCGCGAGGGTCGGCGAATCCGCGAACGCTGCCAATCAGCCGGATGGTCCGACATTCTCGATCGCTGGCAGATCAATTTTGTCATTGCCGAACGCCCCTGGGGGCTCCGCGACAAGTTGCGGGCTTCTGGCCAGTGGGAAAGTGTCTTCCACTGGATCAAACCATTTGATCGCCAGGAAGGCTACGAGATTTTTGTTCGTCGGACCGAGAGCAACCGGGAGTTGATCAGGCGATGCCAGCGGTATTCTGAACAAATGCGGTTCCTCGAACGCGGGCGGTTCTGAGCCGAACGAGCGGATAAACACGCAAGACGTTTGACCGCTGCGAGGTGATCCGATGTCCTCAGCCAGTCGCCGCATGGGTTGGGGCCTTCTTGTGGCCACGTTGGTTCTCTATGGCTACATGCAAGGCTATCGTGCACTTCGCGGCATGCACGGCAACGATTTCAAGCACCTCTATCTCGGAGCCGTTTTTCTGCGACATGGCCAAAATCCTTATGACGAGGAGAATTTCATTCGCTGGGCGGCCTCGTATGGATTTCGAACCATCAATCCTTACGTTTATCCACCAACAACCGGCCTTGTCCTGAGTTTTCTGACACTCTGGCAGCCGCCGACTGCTCAGCAGGTATGGTTTTTCATGAACCACGCCATGCTTGTCGCGGCCTTGGCCCTGTGCGCTCACTTTTCTCTCGGCTTTCGTAACCCCTGGCTCTTGGCGCCTGTTGTGTTGCTTGCCGCAACATCAATTCCCCTGCAACGGACATTGACTGCTGGCCAACTCAATTGCGCCCTGCTTTTGCTCTACTGCGGCATCTACTGGGCAAACCAAACCAGGCGCGAGTGGTTGGGCGGTCTAATGGTTGGTTTCGGTATTCTGTTCAAACTGGTTCCGGGAATCTTTGTCGTTTATTTCCTCTGGAAACGGCGATGGCGAGCAGTTGCCTGGACGGGTCTGTGGCTCGCCGTCATTCTGGGAGTTTCCCTCGCAATTGCCGGGTGGGACAATCATACAGCCTTTTGGCCTGTTTTGCGAAACATGCGATATGGACGATCAGTTTGGCAAGATCGGTTGGTTCGTGGCGGGCAAAACCCTTTCTACCGCGACCCTTACAACCAGTCGCCCAATTCGCTCTTCCACCATTTGCTGGCGAGCGATCCTGTGGGCAAAACAAAACCTTGGATCGAGCTTGCGCCACCCAAAGTGAAACAAGTCCCCAAAGGCTACCGTTGGGCAAACTGGCTTACCTTTCTGACTTCTGCGACTCTGGTTCTTTTGGCCTTGTGGGGAATCGGTAGCTCCGGCCAACCGAGATCTGAAACCACGGGCGAGATGCCCGTGCTGCCAATTTGGAACAAACCACCCGGCCGTCCGCCACGCGAGGCCTTGGAAGTGGCCCTGATGATCCTCCTGAGCCTGCTCCTGCCTTCGATCATGTGGGACCACTATGTTGTGGCGCTGTTTCTGCCGCAGATTATCCTGCTGGCCGACCTCGCGGCAACGAAACGATGGTTGACATGGCAAATGGCATTGTTGCTTGGCTCGAGCATTCTCTTGGCCTGGCCAATCCGGTTCGACCGGCCGGAGTTTCATCACGGCCTCGGCCTTCTTGCTATGTCGGCAAAGTTATGGGGCGTCCTGGCATTATTTGGGCTAACCGTTTCCATGCGACTTCGTCTCAATACTCCGGAAACGGCCGACAAAGGCTAATCGGAATTTCTCGGTTGACAACGTTCGGGAGGGCACGCAACTAGCTAGCCCGAATTTGAGGACACGAAAGCTGCGGTCCGAAAAGTTATTCTGCGGCGGACCAGAAATCAATTTCCGAGGATTCATGTAATCAAATCCCAGACAGGAGGGCGTTTCGAATGGCCGCCAGAGTTCAAATCAATGGATTTGGTCGAATTGGCCGACTGTTTTACGCTGCGGCGCTTGAAAACAAGGCGATCGAAGTGGTTAGCGTCAACGACCTTTTCCCCGCCGCCACACTTGCTCATCTTCTCAAATATGACTCGATCCACGGCAAATTGGACGCCGACGTTCGGGTGGAGGGCGACAATCTCGTTGTGAACGGCAAGAAAATCAAGGTGACCGCCGTGAAAGATCCCGCCCAGCTGCCCCACAAGGCGGACAGCATTGACATCGTCGTCGAGTCCACAGGCGCTTTCACCAAGCGCGACGGAGCCAAACTCCATCTCGACGCCGGCGCCAAGAAGGTCATTATCTCGGCTCCCGCCACCGACCCCGACATTACGATCGTCATGGGAGTAAATGAAAAGAAGTATGACCCGGCCAAACACAACATCATCTCCAATGCTTCGTGCACGACCAACTGCCTGGCTCCGCTCACCAAGGTGGTCCAGGAAAAGTTCGGCGTCAAACGCGGCCTGATGACAACGATCCACTCCTACACGAACGACCAGCGCATCATTGATTTTGCGCACAAGGACCTGCGGCGCGCTCGCGCGGCAGCGCTGAACATGATCCCGACGACCACGGGGGCAGCAAAGGCCATCGGTCTGGTCATCCCCGAGCTCAAGGGCAAGCTCGACGGTCTGGCCATTCGCGTCCCCACTCCCAATGTCAGCCTCGTTGATGTGGTATTTGAGACCGAGAAGCCGGCGACCAAAGAAGAACTGATCGCGGCGTTCGACCAGGCGGCGGCCGGCGAACTCAAGGGCATCCTGACTGTCTGCAAGGAACCACTCGTTTCCAGTGACTTCAACCACACTGACATTTCCTCGATCGTGGATGCCGAATGCGTTTATGTCATCGAGAAAAACCTCGTCAAAATCATGGCCTGGTATGACAACGAGTGGGCTTACTCGTGTCGGACCGCCGATCTGGCGGCGCTGATCGCCAAGTCGCTGTAAACAGGGCATGATCTACGAAATGGTAGGGGCAATTCACGCATTTGCCCCTACAGTATTTTGGAGGCTTAGACCATCACAATGAGAACACCATTCATTGCCGGCAATTGGAAGATGTATATGACCCGCCCGGAGGCCACCGACCTGGTCGAGGGGCTTTTGACGGCGCTCGTCAATGTGCACGATGTTGAGATCGCGGTTTGTCCGCCTTTCACGGCGCTCGAGGCCGTGGCGCGACTGATCGCCGGTCACAACATCGCCTTGGGCGCTCAGAATTGCTATTGGGAGGACAAGGGAGCCTTCACGGGCGAAGTCTCGCCGCCCCTGCTCAAGGAAATCGGCTGCCGCCATTGCATCGTCGGCCACAGTGAGCGACGGCAGTATTTCGGCGAAACCAACGAGACGGTCCGCAAGAAAACCCTCGCCCTCTACAAACACGACATTCTCCCAATCGTTTGCATCGGCGAGACACTGACCCAGCGCGAAGAGGGCCAGACCGAGCAAGTCGTCCTCGCCCAGATGCGCGAGTGCTTTCACAACCTTCCCCCGGAGCGAATGGCCGCAACGACCATCGCCTACGAGCCGGTCTGGGCAATCGGCACGGGCAAGACAGCTACTCCTCAGCAAGCGCAGGAAGTCCATGCGCTCATCCGCGCCGAACTGGTCAAAATGTTCGGTCAATCGGTTGCCAAAAAGATTCGCATTCAATACGGCGGAAGCGTCAAACCCGATAACATCAAGGCCCTGATGGCGGAGGAAGATATTGACGGCGCTCTGGTCGGCGGAGCCAGTCTTAAGATGGACTCCTTCAGCGCCATCGTGAAGTTCGGCGAATAATCGAGGAAAACCTTCTTAGAGATTGTAAAAAAATGATCCACGAAAGGCACGAAGCGCACGAAGGTTCTTCAAAAACCAAAGAACGGCTTTGCTTTTTCGACTTCGTGTCCTTGGTGTTCTTCGTGGAAGAGCATTTTTTTAGGAGCTCTTAGAGTCTCAAGAAAATGATCTCACGCGGAGACGCCAAGACGCAGAGAGACTATTCTTGGCGCCTTTGCGGCTTGGCGCGATGTCATTCTTTTAGGAGCTCTTACTTGTCTCAAGCCAGCTTGCGGGCGATTTCTTCTTCGAGAATATCTTTGACCGTCAAGGCGATGACCACCTTATAGATGTATGTGTAAGAAGTCACTTTCAGTTCGACCACAGATTCCGCAGATTTCACAGATTATTGAGAATGCAAACTTTAGAAATCTGTGCGAATCTGTGTAATCTGTGGTTCACGAGTTTTTGCCCATGCATCAATATAGGGTTACGTCGAGGCGTGACGGTCCTCGAAGGCGCGCTTCTCCTTCGTCTCGCCCCAGAAAACCTCATAGTTGCGGTTGCTGTTGAACGGCGGATCAATATAGATCAGGTCCACGCAACCATCCGGCAGCTTCTTCAGCTGGTCCAAATTATCGCCGCAATAAATGACCCGCGTGTCCACAAGGGCCGACGGTTTCGCCGCTCTCGTCGCGCCCTTCGCCGCACCAGCGGACTTTTCCCTAACCATATCCGTTCCCCTTACAAGAGGTCTCCACGGCCGGACTTTCTGCCCCTACGCAATGTGTGTCTGCCCACTCACAACGACGCAACGAAAAAAGAGCCAAACAAGCGATGCCACATCGTCTCGTCGCATGTGGTCTTCCGTATCTGGAATTGAGGTGCCCGTCCGCTCATTCCGAGTCTCTTTCTTGAGGGAGAGCTAGAGTTTCCGATTGAAGGTGGTACACAAGTGTGCTTTTGGAGAGGATGTGTTTTGTCGCTCTATTCACACTGCAGAACCGAACGCAATGGTCACGACATCAAAGCGTCTCTCGAACCAGGAAGTACTCCGTTTTTATGGACGGGTGCGCAATCTCGTCAAGCGATATCCCCCGCACGATTACGCACCGTTCGTCGCCAGCCGCATACTGCGATTTGCTGACCACCCAGAGAAGTGGCAGTCCTGGCCGCCTCACACTCTACTGCATTCTATCGAAGCCAACTGCTCATACTATTGCCGGGGCTACAACGAAACAATGACCGAGCAACAGATCGTCAAGATTCTGAAGGCCTATGCCGAATTCGATGATCCATATTTGGTGCACTTGCTGGAGGAGGAAAGGAATCCACTTCTAGCACTTTACGCAATGTTTCGGCAGCAGTTCGTGGCTCAACAAAAGGTCAGTCCCTATGATTTCGGTAGATGTCTGTTGATGTTCATAGAAAACAATCCGATGCTGGATAGCTCGGAAGAGTTCAACCGGAAGTTCAGCCTTTCCCTACAACAGTGGGTTTACCTCTGTCTCCTGACGAGCAGCATGGTCCATGCGCGTGCTAGCAATCCGGATCGGCCTCCTACGTTTCGGCTCGAGAATCTGGAGCGAGGAGAGGTCCCAATGCCCGCTGAGGCACTTCGACCCTTTTTTCAGCTTTTGAGCAAGAGCCCAAAAGAAGTGGGGCAGATGTTCAGAGAAGTGCGAAACGGAATCGAGCCACGTTTTCACATCTGTGTACGCTCCTTGTTCCTTCAGTATCCTATCATCGTCTTTGAGAATGGGGAGTATCTGGCACCGCATGAAGGATTTGTGTTGATGAACGCATGGGAAGGGCCGTATCGCCTTCTCCGGGGGGCAGATCGGTTCTCGCAAGAACTTGGCGCGGCTTTCCAAGGGTACGTTGGCTTGATCATCCCAGATATCCCGAACCGAGTCAATGTGCTAGCTGGTCCCGACCTTAAACGAGCGCTGCCGGACCGCCGAACCTGCGATTTTCTCGTGGAGACCGCAGATTCCATTATTCTGATCGAATGCAAGGCCACTGTCTACTCGGCCACCCTCGTGACGGAGGGCGCGATACGGGGAGATAATTCAACGACCAAGATCGCAGACTCTTTCGATCAGCTTCACCAGACGGCCACGGCTGTCCGTGAAGGATCGCTTAGCGATAGACTGACCGACGCCATGAAGCCAATTGTCGGGATAACGGTGGTTCTGGGGGATATCCCGTTCCTGAACGAACCTGGTCTTCGACAGAACATCTTCTTGCCCAAGATGCCCCGCACAGTAGCAACATGGCCCCATCCTCTAGTATTCGAACCCCAGGTCTTCCCGATAAGAATGTTTGAGAAGCTCATTGTTGCTATGAAGGCTCTCGGGCAGTCGGCTCTGGAGATAATCCGCGAGAAAATCAAGCTCCCGTACGAGAAGGTCGGCGATTGGTTTCCGTATCTGAATAATCTCCTTCAGGCAAACAAAGATGCACCCGACGTGGGGCTGGCAGCTCCAACTGAAGCCTTCAACCGGTATCGAGCCAAGATAGAGTCCAGAAACGTACGGGATCTTTACCAACCCAAGCAGAAAGCACAGAATTAAGGGACGGCTACCTCGTTTCCTCGCCATGGAGTCAGGCCCCCGGAATTGAAGTATCTGGTCCCAAATCTACAATCTGCTTTCTGCGCTCGGCTTCCGTCTCCGGCGCGAGCGGAACTTCCCCCTTCGGGCCCCCCGCGGGTGGTTGCGGGTCGCGGGAGGATATCACACACATTGTAACATCGAGAAGAGCTCCCTTCATCGGTCCGGTTTGATCTCGCTCTCACAAGTTGTTGAACTCGTCCACCGACACGTCCATTTCGCGCACAATGGCGCGCAATGTGCCGATTGGCACATCGCCGGGATGGCGCGGCACGGGAATCGTGATGTTCTTCTCCGCCAGATAATACACCGGATGGCGGGTGGTTCGGATCTCCACGTATCCGGCCCGACGCAACTTGGCGGCGAGTCGGCGATAGGAGATGCGAGTCAGTTTAGGCACACGCCCGTCTCCGATACACGTTCAGGCCGTTGTATTTGGATTTTCGAAACTTGATTGCGGCGACTTTCTCCCGCGCTTCGAGGCAGCTTTCGATGGCGTCAATGGCGTTACGATAGGCCTCTTGCAGCGTCCGTCCCGAGGCCACGCAGCCGCGAATGGCGGGTACCTGGGCGGTGAAGATCCCATCCTCATCCTGATAGTAGTTGATGTCGAACTCCTGATACTTCTTCATGGGACGAGTCCTCCTGATTCATTGCGCAACGTAATACCGAATCCCGCCGTCAATATGCAACGTGAAACCTCTCTCGCCAAGACGCCAAGAGAAATTCAGAGACGGGATAGAAATTCCCCTAACCCGTATCGCGCTTCGTGCAATACAAAGGGATTGTCGCTCGACTGGCACGCGTCGTCGTTGCCGGAATTCCGCATTATGTCACTCACCGCGGCAACCGCCGTCAAGGCATTCTCTTCCCGCCTGCCGCAATTGGGATACAGGATATAAAAATCCGCTCGAAAACCAAAGGAGAAAGGAAATGAGTATCCCGTCCCCGAATTCGGGCAACACTTATGGGTTTTTCTCCGCCCCTCGCTTCGATTGGGCTGCCCAGAGAACGGCATTGCGGACAAACACGCCGAGGCCTGTTGTCCGTTCGGGATGAGGGCTGAAACAAAGAACCCGTCCCTTGCCATAGGTCCCAGCCGCAATGGCGACTGTACCCTTCATCACGCCTGACGGCGCGCCCTTCTTGGCGATCTCCGATTCGTAGGTGGCCAAGACCTGAAAACCCGGAATGTCGCTGCGGTGATAGGAAGCGAGCAATGGGCCTTGCCCATAATAAACCCGGACGCGGCTTTTCTGGGTTCCCAGAACTTCCTTCCCGGCGTCGGTCAATGCAATGGTGACCGTTCCCGTCCCTCGCGCCCAATGCTTCCGATCCACGGCGCGCGCGTTGAGGATTCCCACGCTCGATCTCTGATCGCAGCAGGCGAGATAAGCCCCGGCGCAAAAGCCAACGTACCCTCCGCCGTCGCGAACAAACCGGCGAACTGCCTCGCGCCCCACAGGCCCCAGGGTTTCGCCCTGTTTCGAACCGCTTCCGCCAGGCTGGATTAATACGTCGAATCCCGACAAGATTCCCTGCCGAATGTCCTCCGCATTGACACGCTCGGCGGCAAAGTCGCCGGAAGATCGCAAGCATCGCTCGATGTTGGGTACTGCCTTCAACGAACGCCCGGTATCATCGTACAGGGCAACCCGGATGGGCTTCTGAACCGCCGCAGCGATTGGGTGTATGGCTTCCCGTCGAAGATGAAGTCCACAGCCCGCGGCAACCCAAAGTGTCGCTCCCACAAGGGCCGCAACCATGCTCGCTGAAAATCGCTTGCTGCGCGGCATCCAATACCTCCGATGGAATCAGGGGGCAGCTGCCTCATTTCCTGGCCATGGTGTCAGGCCCCGGAATTGAAGTGACTGGTCCCAAATCTACAATCCATTTTCTGGAATTGAGGTGGCTGTCGCCTTATTTATGTTTCCCCGCCGAGCGGGAATCAAATGCGTGGGGCGGGCTGGAATCAAGCAATCAGTCCCCTTCTTGGCGCGTGGCTGCCTGGGCGACCTTTCGACTTTCGACTCCGGACTATAGACTCTCGACCCAAAGCCAGCCAAGCGCTCTTCGTCCCACCGGTCGCGAATCTCTCAATTCGGACTCTATTGCTCATCGCCAGTTGCGGCCCGGGGGACTTTCAGATTCGATGTTTCCAGTATTCCGGATTTCTGTGCAGATGCATAACAGCCAAAATGTAAATTCCATCCTCTTCCACCGAATAGAGAATTCCATACGGGAACCTTCGGATCAAACACCGGCCAGACGTTGGGAAACCCCAGCGTCTGTTCGATGGCCGAATGCACCTCCAGGGCGAAGTCGAACCCCAGCCCTTGCTTGTTTTCTTCATAGTATTGAATCGCCTCCCGGAACTCGGCTTCGGCTTCGGGATGAAATCGGTAGTTCATTTTGAGAACCTGTCCGCGATTCTCTTGAACACCTCTTCTCCCGGGACGGCCTTGACCGCGCCCGACCGCAACTCCGCGAGGCGGCGCCGGGCCACCGCTGCCCATTGTTTGTCTATCTCCGGCTCGGGGGGATTCAGACTCTTGAGCAGCGAGTCTATAACCGTGGCGCGCTCTTCGACGGGCAACGACATGGCTTCTGTGATGAGATCTTTTGTCTTCATAGGAACAGCACCTCACATGGCAGGTCTGACAGCGTATTCCAGGGACGCTCTCCAAGACTGAATTGTCCGCCCTGTTGCATCCCTATGCAAGTCCGAAAAAAACCGGCCGATTCCACCGGCACGCGAGACGCTTCCGTCAGCAAGCCCGCTCTCGGGTGCGCGTCGTCGTTGCCGGAATTCGAGATCATCTCACTCACCGCGGCAACCGCCGTCAGGACATTCTCTTCCCGTCTGCCGCAATTCGGAAACAGGATATAGAAATCCGGTCGAAGGTCAAAGGAGAAAGGAAATTAGTGCGGCCTTTTGGCGTCTCAGAACCCGCCCCACCTGCCGCTTCATCATCGCCGCAAGCCCTTCTGCCGAGCGAGGTTGAGATCTTCTTTGGATTCGGCTTGAATGAACTGCACCGTGACTCAGTCCTTCCTGGTATATCGAGTAGGAGGTCGTATCCGAACTCGGGTTCGCACGAGCCGTGTCAGTGGCGGTGTGTCCGAACTCCTGTTCCTGTTTTGACAGCCATCTTCCTCCGTGTTTGTTGTGTGCCGATGCCTTTTGTGGGCACATATCAGAATGCCCAAAATGCGGCAAGGAGAAAAACGGCGGAAAGTATCCGAGGGTGCATGTCCGAATTCCATTTGTCGGGAACCTCATAACCGGCGCCAGTGCGAACCGCATCGAGGCCGTTGTGGGCGTCTATATCGACCATAAAGGATCGTGTGGCGGCACAATGGTCGGATGGCGCCGGCCGTCGCCCGTGTTCGTGGAGAAAGGTCTTTTGCGCCTTGCGCGCCAACCCAAAGCCGCCAAGGCGCAAGCGATTGCGGAAAGAGTCGTTCTTCCGCGTCCTGAAGGGACGAGCGAAAATAGCCGGGGGCAACGCCCCTGGAAAACGACGGCCCCGCGGTGGTCAAGCCCTGACGGGGCGCGCCAACGGCGGGTTGGGCCGGCTGGTTTCGCTCGCTCCTACAGAGATTGTCCGAGGACGGTCTTGCGTTCCAGGGGCGTTGCCCCTGGCTATTTTCGCCTCCTCTTTCAGGGGAGCGTGGGAAGAAAGACGGGCTATCCTGTCGGGGAAACCGACAACTGTGCGGAACGGCACCTCTTCTGGAATTTGGACATGCACCCGTATCCGAATGTCATAAGGAAACCAGGGAACCAGGAGGATTTCATTCATGGCTTCCTGGTTTCCTCGTAGAATATTGCGTCGTAAGATGATGTTTCGCCCTTGACCCGCGCCCATCGGGAGAAAAAATGGACGGGTATCCTATGGCTCCTAAGGCAATAGGGGCGATTCGTGAATTGCCCTTACGGACTGGTGGGCGTCGTGAATGAGAACTCAACAATGTTGCCTTGCGCAGGCGATCAAATACTCGGACCACCTAAAGTCAGCATTGTTATTCTGACGTATAACAGCGAGAGGTTTATCGGCCCATGTCTCGAATCGCTCGCGGCCGTCGAGCATCCCGACCTCGAGATCGTTGTCGTGGACAACGCGTCGTCGGATGGGACAATTGAGAGGGCGCGGACGGCAGGACATTTTGACATTCTCATCCCCAACAAGACGAATTGTGGTTGCGCGGGCGGTTACAACGACGGCTGGCGTGCCTCGTCCGGCCAAATCGTTCTCTTCCTCAATCCCGACACAACTGTGGATGGCCAGGTCGCAACGGCATTGGTTGAGGCTTTCGAAAGCCACCCGCGCGCCGCCGTCTGCGGATGCAAAATCCTCTATCCCGATGGCCGGACGATCTGGCATGCCGGCGGCATCCTGCACCCCAATGGCATGACGAACCATCTTGGCAAGGACGAACAGGACAACGGCCAATATGACGAGGTCCGCGAAATTGACTACGCCTCGGGATGCGCCGTGGCCGTGAGGCGCGAATTCCTCGAGCTCGCCGGGGGATTCAATGAGGACTATTGGCCCGGCTACTACGAAGAGGTTGATCTTTGCGCGCGGGCGCACCGAATGGGCTTCGAGGTCAAATACGTCCCACGGGCGGTCGTCTATCACCACGAATCGCAATCGTTCAAATTGCATAGTCCCGCCTTTTTCCATTATTACTACCGAAACCGCATCCGGTTCCTGGTGAATAACTACACATGGCGAGATTGGCTATTTCGTTTCCTGCCTTTCGAATACCGCTGGTGGCGACACATTCCCGAATCCCGCGGCTATCGTTTGAGGCAAGTGCGCTATTACGCTGCCGGTGTTGCGTATGCGACTGGAAAACTGTTCCGCCGTCCATAGGCGCGAAAAAGCATTGCGCACACCACAGAGACACAGAGCACACGGAGAAGTCGCAAACTATAAAATCCTCGGTGTTCTCTGTGCCTCTGTGGTGAAATCAATTCCCCATCGCATCACAGTATGCACACAAAGGGGCAAATGGAATGTATCTTTATGAGGAACCAACCAGCCGAATCATCGGAGCCGCCATCGAGGTCCACCGCCACCTCGGACCCGGCTTGCTCGAATCCGTCTATGAGGAGTGCCTCTGCCGTGAACTTTCTCTGTTGAATATTCTTTCCACCGACAAGTTTTTTTGCCTGTGTCTTATAAAGGCGTACTCTTGGATTGCGGTTACCAAATAGACATCGTTGTGGATGGCAATGGAATCGTTGAACTAAAGTCCGTCGAAAGAATTTTCCCCGTCCACGAAGCCCAATTGCTCACGTACCTCAAACTCAGCGGGCACTCGGTCGGATTGCTGAAATGCCTCCGTGGTGATTATTCTCTCTTTGGTCGCGGCATAGGACCGCGCTATGAAACCGGTGTGATTTGTGGTTTCTTTCGATTTGTGGATTTGGCGGGGGGGCATGTCCAAATTCCAGAAGATGTGGCGTTCCGCACAGTTGTCGGTTTCCCCGACAGGATAGCCCGTCTTTCTTCCCACGCTCCCCTGAAAGGGGAGGCGAAAATAGCCAGGGGCAACGCCCCTGGAACGCAAGACCGTCCTCGGACAAGCTCTGTAGGAGCGAG
>Ga0315280_10000531_pt1 | contig 70837 bp, 76 predicted proteins | sample YL17G06_40_MG_FD_203697 | JGI IMG/M metagenome (GOLD analysis project Ga0315280, IMG submission 203697) | Sediment microbial communities from Yellowstone Lake, YNP, Wyoming, USA - YL17G06_40 | ecosystem: Environmental > Aquatic > Freshwater > Lake > Sediment | place: USA: Wyoming | collected... | reverse complement strand
GTCTACAGTGGCATCCAGAGGTTTTCCACACGAAGAACGGTAGTCTGATGCTCAGGAACTTTGTCTTCTCGGTCTGCGGGTGTAAAGCGAACTGGAGTATCGGAGACTTCGTGAATAACGCGGTAGACGAAGTGAAAAGAAGCGTTGGCGATGGAAGATGCATTGTAGCGCTGAGTGGAGGAGTCGACTCCGGTATAGCCGCCGTCTTGGCGGCAAAAGCCGTTGGAAAGAATCTGACGGCGGTCTTTGTCGATCATGGATTCATGAGGCTAGGCGAGGCTGAAGTCGTTGGACAGGCCTTCGTGGGGTTTGACATGGACTTCGCGGTGATAGACGAAAGCGAGAAGTTCTTGGAGAAACTGCGTGGAGTGAAGGATCCTGAACAGAAGAGGAGAATTGTTGGAAGAGAATTCATCAGAACATTTGAAAGAGTCGCGAGGAAGATTGGAGCCGACTATCTTATCCAAGGTACAATCTATCCGGACAGGATTGAGTCGGGGTTCGAGAGGCATTCGGAGAAGATAAAAACGCATCACAACGTAGCCGGCCTACCTACGAAGATAAAATTCAAAGCAATAGTCGAGCCCTTGAGAGAACTGTATAAGGACGAGGTCAGAAAGGTTGCAGAACTTCTAGGATTGCCTAAGGAGCTCGTATGGAGGCAACCCTTCCCAGGTCCTGGCCTAGCTGTCCGAGTGGTGGGTGAGGTTACCAAGGAGAAACTGGACATCCTAAGGATGGCAGATAAGATCGTGACTGAGGAGATAGAGAAGGCGGGTTTGAACAAGAGGTTGTGGCAGTACTTCCCTATTTTGACCGAGACAAAGAGTACAGGAGTTAAAGGCGACTCAAGGGCCTACGGCTACACGGTAGCCGTACGAGCGGTCGAAAGCAGAGATGGTATGACGGCTGTTTTCTCGAAGATGCCCTACAAGGTCTTAGAGAAGATCTCGACAAGGATAACCAACGAGATACCAGATGTCACCCGTGTGGTCTACGATATATCGAACAAGCCGCCTGCGACGATAGAATGGGAATAGCTGCGAGGCAGGAGAAGATGAGACTTTGACCCGAAAGTCAAAGTGAAGAGCCGTCTATTAAACGGCCAGCTCCTCCGCTAGGTGTAGAAGCTCGAAGTCCAGGGGCTTCTCCATCTTACAAACAACCTCAAGGCTCGTCGAAACCAGTTTGTCATTCAATATACCAACCACCTCGTTCCTGCTTCCTTCAAGAATGAGTTGCACGGCCTTCGATCCGAATAGGCTGGCCAGGATTCTGCTGCGGGCGGTTGGCGCGCCACCCCTTTGAATGTAGCCCAGTACGCTCAACCGAACTTCGGAGCCGGTGTTCTCCTCTATCCTTTTAGCAATTCTCCTCGAGTCGCCTACGCCTTCCGCTGCCACGATGATGATGGACCTCTTCCCTTTTGCCATGTTTTCAAGTACCATTTTGCAGACCTCTTTCAAGTCAACCCCTACCTCAGGTACGAGAATCTTCTCTGCCCCTGCCGCCAAGCCGACTGCAAGAGCTAGAAAGCCCCTCTTTCTACCCATGACTTCAACCACAAAAACCCTGTTAAGAGACGCAGCGGTGTCTCGGATGCGGTCTATGGCAGAGAGAGCCGTGTTCACGGCGGTGTCAAAGCCAATGGTCTCATCGGTTCCATATACGTCGTTGTCTATTGAGGCTGGGATTCCAACGAGATTAACGTCAACTACTCTGCTTAGATCTTGGGCCCCTCTGAAGGAGCCTTCGCCGCCTATGATGATGAGGTCGCTTATCTTGTTGCGCTCTAAGACTTTTCCAGCTTTTCGAAGCGCATCTTCGGTCTTGAACTCAGGGCACCTCTTACTTCCGAGAAACGTTCCTCCGAGATTTATTATTCCGCTAACAGATCTGAGGCCTAGAGGCCGCTTCTCATCAGCCATTAAACCGCCATAGCCACCTTCGAAGCCTACTACTTGCATGCCGTGCGGCACCGTCATGCGCACTACAGCACGAATAGCTGCGTTTATCCCAGGAGCGTCTCCGCCACTAGTTACGATACCGATTCTCTTCATTCAGATCATTCTCCAATCAAACAGGAACAGGATGCCTCATCAGTCTTAGTTTATGAAGGCAAGTTTTACTTATTTTTTCTGCTGTCCAAGCCTATTCTTGGATTGATTCACTTTATTGAACATATACACGTGAAAGGGAACCTGCCGTGAGTTGAGGTAAACCATTTCAATGCGAATTCACAGTAACATAATCGAGCCTTTCTCTTTGAAAATGCAAATAAGATGACAGACAAGGGGAGCTTGGGAGACTGCCAAAAGATAGATTCGAGTTTGCGATCACCGTGCTGGCTTGCGCCGTGGCCGTCTACATGCTAGTCTCCGTCTTCTACTTGTACGTCGCCGTAGGCGAGTCTTGGAACCTTGTCGTAGGCGCCCTTTTCGATAACCGGGTGCTCGGGGCAATCGCCGTCAGCGTTTCATCAGCCTTCATCGTAGGGAGCTTAGCCATCGCTGCTGCGATTCCGACCGCTTATCTTCTCACATACGGAGACTTCCGTGGTAAAGGGATGTTGGAAACGTTTCTAATCGATTTGCCGCAGACCTTTCCACCTGTTACAGAAGGTTTGGTTTATCTCCTCATGCTTGGCCGAATAGGACTGGCTTATACATATGTGGCCGTGATCATAGCAAAATTCTACGTTTCTGCGCCCTTTGCCATAAGCTTCGCTGCAAGACGGTTCAGAGAGATTAGGGAAAGCGGACTCGACATGATAGCGAGATCGCTTGGCGCCAAAACTAGACATGTTCTAGGCCGGATACTGCTTCCTCTCTCAAGTCGAGACCTACTTGCAGGTTTCTCACTGACTTGGGCGAGGGCGATGGGGGAATTGGCCGCAACCTTGGTTTTTGCCGGGGCCGTACCTTGGAGGACTGAAACCATCCCAACGATCGTCTACCTTACGGCGGCGGCAACACCTCAGGTGGCCATCGCTGCCTCAGTAATTGTCGAAACCTTGTCTATTGCAGCTTTGCTTTCGTTTAGGTGGATTGCGGGGAGGAGATGATGAAAGAACTTCATGTCCAAGACATCTCCAAAGCCTATGGGAATATCAAGGCCCTAGACCGAGCCGAGTTGACAGTTAGCCCCGCCGAGTTCATGGTGGTTATGGGTCCGAGTGGATGCGGGAAAACAACATTGCTACTAGTCATCTTAGGTGCGTTGACGCCGGATGAGGGGCACATCTGGATAGATGGAAAAGACATAGATAGACTCCCACTCGACGAGAGAAATATCGGTTACGTGCCCCAAGATTTCGGGTTGTTTCCCCACCTAAGTGTGTACGAGAACATAGGCTTCGGACTCAAAGTGAGAAAGCGTCCTGAAGCTGAGGTTCACGAGGAAGTCAAGGAGCTTTTACGCGTAGTGGATTTGGAAGGTTTTGAAGGTAGAAAGCCTAAGGAGTTGAGCGCCGGTCAAAGACAGCGTGTGGCCCTGGCAAGAGCCTTGGCAACTAGCCCCTCTGTGCTTTTGCTGGACGAACCGTTAAGCAGCGTTGACGAAGCGACCAAAGCGGAGGTCAGGGTTGAGCTCAAAACGATACAGAAAGAATCGAAGGTCACAACGCTTTGTGTGACACATAACCCCGAAGACGCTTTCCAACTAGGCGATCGTATCGCCATCATGCACTCTGGAAGGATAGTCCAATGCGACGCACCGCAAAACATTCTGAACAAACCGATGAGTAAACTGGTGAGAAAACTGATTGCACCCATATACATCAGCGGAATGGAAGGAAGATAGTGTAACAAGGATAAAGTACGTTGCGGTTGCCTTAAGGTTCAGCTATTCCTTCTTATTGGAAGTCTACATCGTGAACCTCCCTGCACTCTATTTGCAGAAATTTCATGCAATTTATTGTTCTGCTGATCCGTCCAATGATTCTTTGTAGGCGCGTATTTGACGTTCAGAGTATTTGCTAGTTGTTTCAAATCTTCATCACTCACCCATTCAGTTTTAAGGTGTTCGCAGATCCTCTCATCGCTTAATCCGAGGTTCCTCGCTTCCTGAACTACATGGCGATAGGCTTCAACTTCGGTAGGCCTGTCAACGTAGCTGTAATTGTTGTCGAAGAGCTTCTTTCCTTCCAAGAATTGCTTCACGTGAACCAGCTCGTGGATTATGTCGAGGTATATGTCTACCAAGTCGCCATTCTCCAAATAGTGGGAGCTGACTGTGAGATGCCCGTCTGCGTCACTGACCCACATGTAGCTTCTTATCCAAGTGAACTCGACCTTGAGGTTGCGGAGCACATCCTCCGTTCCTTCGCCGAAGATTCGCCTGACAGCCTGAACCTTCTCGAAACCCTTGAAGTAATCGGTAAACGGGTAAGTCGATTCTCCGCGCCGTATCTTATCTAAAGGGAGCATCGACAACACGCGCAACATCCTAAACAACGGTCGTAAGTCTATGGTTGCTGAACCTCCTTGTTACCCGGGTTTCATGAGCAGAGTGAAAGCGGAATTGTTTTAAATTAAGAAACCGAATTCTGCAGTAATAAGCTATTGGGGCCAAATAAGTTGGAACTGATGGAAGCTATCCGTCGCAGAAGAACTGTTCGCAGATATAAGGCTGACCCTGTTCCCGAAGATAAAATCAACCATGTCTTAGAGGCTGCACGTCTCGCACCTTCGTACTACAACGAGCAGAGTTGGAAGTTCATCGTAATAACTCAAGAACAGATTAAAGAGAAAGTGTTGAGGTGTGTATCAGCCCTCAGCAGGTTAACGTTCAACCCTGTTCCGCCTGTCTTGATTGTGGGTTGCGCCGATCCTAAGAAGTCGGCGATCAAGGGCGACCAAGAGTATTACTTGGTGGAGATGGGGATTGCGATGGAACATTTGATGTTGGCTGCTACGGAACTAGGTCTTGGAACGGCTTGGATGTGCGCGTTCGACGAGAACACCGTTAAACAGATCTTGGGCGTTCCGGAAAACGTTCGCGTAGTAGCTCTGACGCCTCTAGGTTATCCTGCCGAGGAGAAGGAAGAGGTTAGGGAGAGAAAACCTCTCAAAGAGATCGTATGTAAAGAGTGTTGGCTTTAGACTCGACAGCTTTTTCTGTCTTTGAAACTCATTCTATTTTCCTCCAGATAGCGTCATATCAAGTGGTGTTATGCAGACAGCGTCTTGAGTTCTCTAGCACAACAAACGATTAAAGTCACGTGAATCCTTAGAAGAATCGAGGAGAGCACAGGTGCAACATCACGGCCACAAGGACACGATGACGAGCTTTGACCTTGCCGCCATCGTCTTTGAACTCAAAGACCTGATCAAAGGAGCCAAGATCGACAAAATCCACCAGATCGGCAACAGATCAATGCTTTTCAGACTTCGCGATCCAAAGCAAGACCTAGTGATCGATGCCGGAAAGAGAATCCATTTGACCAAGTATGTTACCAAGAAACCGCCTTTCCCATCGCCTTTCTGTAGAGCCCTCCGAAAACACGTTCAAAACGGCGTTGTAGGAGACGTTTGGCAACACGACTTTGAAAGAGTCGTCTTAATCGAAGTCTTGAAAGGAGACGAAAGATTCAAACTAGTGTTTGAGATTTTCAAAGACGGAAACATAATCCTCCTAGACAAAGAAGAGAACATCCTTCAAGCGTTAACGTACAGAAGGATGCGAGACAGGAACATCATTCGAGGCGAGAGGTATAGGTATCCACCGCAGATGCGACTCGACCCCGTCAAGATCACTCGGCAACAATTTGAAGGATTGAAAGAACAGAGCGTGGAGGCCGTTAGGGCGTTAACCGCGCTTTGCGGCATAGGAGGGTTGTATGCCGAAGAGGTTCTCAAGAAGGCAGGCGTCGATAAGACGGAGCCGGCTAACGCCTTAACGGACATTCAAATCGAGAGAATACATGAATCGATAGTTCAACTACTTTCCTTTTTGAAGAATCGAGAAACTCATCCAAGAATAGTTGTTGACCAAGATGGAGAGTGGATCGACGTACTGCCTTTCCCCATAACCATGTATGAGGGTTGTTCGGAGAAAAACTATCTTAACTTTAACGAAGCCTCGGATGAATACTTCACGAGGCTGGCAACGAAGGCTGGAGAAAAGACTATTTCAGAAGACCTTGATAGACAAGTCCAGAGACAGAGGCGAATCTTAGAACAGCAAGAAGCCAAAATGAAGGAGCTGGAGAAAAGCTCCGAGGAGGATCGAGCCATCGGCGACCTCATTTTTGCCCACCTAAACGAGTTGGAGTATCTGTTCAACTGGATACTGACCCAAAGGAGATCAGGGATCGAGTGGGAGACGATCTCGTCAAAAATGAAAAAGGGTGAAGCCGGTAAAGGCGTACCGACAGGTCTCGTCGAGGCAATAGATCCAAAGCGGGGCGGGATCGTCGTCAAGGTGGATGACGTGAAGGCCAGTCTGAGTTTCCAGACGACTCCTCAGGAAAATGCCGCACGATTCTATTCGAGATCCAAGAAGGCTAGGGAGAAGATGCTGGGAGCTCAAGAAGCTGTTTCAAAGGCAAGAGAAGAGCTGGAAAACATTCAGAAGCAAGTCAAAACAGCAGCAAAGCTTGTACGTGAGCCGTTGAAGATGAGGGAGAGAGCCTGGTACGAAAAGTTTCATTGGTTCTACTCGTCGGAAGGCATGTTGGTGCTGGGTGGAAAAGACGCGAGTACCAACGAACTCTTGATTAAGAGGCACATGGAAGCCGAGGACGTGGTTTTGCACGCGGATGTGCAAGGGGCACCCTTTGTCTTGATAAAGACGCAGAAAAAAGCCCCCTCCGGAGAGACCTTGCTTGAAGCGGCTCAGCTGGCTGCCTCCTACAGTAAAGCTTGGCAAACTGGCTCAAGTTCCGCAGACGTGTATTGGGTTAGACCGGGCCAAGTGAGTAAAGAGCCCCCTTCAGGCGAATATTTGCCCAAGGGCGCCTTTATGATTAGGGGGGAGAGGAACGATCTTAGAAAGGTGCCGCTTCAAGTCTCGATCGGGATTACGGAGCAAGACGACATGCCTATTGTCATAGGGGGACCGACTTCCGCGATAGCTTCAAGAACGAAAAACTATGTTAGGATAGTGCCGGGTAGTAAGCCGAGTAAGAAGCTGGCAGAAGAAATAAGGACGAGGTTTATCAAAGCTTCGCCTAAAAGAGCGGGTGGCCGAATTGAAAGACTTACAGCTGAAGAGATTCAGAGCTTCATTCCAGCGGGGAAAGGCGACCTTCTGAGCTCTTAGTCAAAAGGCCTCTGATCTACCAGAGGATTCAGGTTCCCCAGCGTTTGAGCAGTGCAAATGTGGCGATCAGGTAGGCAAGCGTTCTAATCATTATGAGAACGCTTGTCAAAGCCCCTCCTAGGCCGAGAAGATTCAATAGATGAGAAACCCAAGAGACCTAAAGCTAAGCCAACGTAGAGCGCCTAGGAGTGGAGAACTATATAGAAGAAGTTGGTGTTGGAGTTCAGCACCCACGCGCGATTACGTGAAACGCTGAGAAAGAACGTCAATCGTAATAAGCCATAAAATCTCTTGAGACTATTCAATACTGTAATAGTTAATTGCTTGAGTTTCATGGGCGTTCGAAACCTCGAGTGGGAACTAAACTGATGAACAATAGAAAAGACCTACCAAGCCTCGTGATACTGACAATTTGGCTTGGATGGATTTGCATTTATTCTGCAACAATGATTCTGACACCGCTTTTGCCAATTATAGAGGCTGAGTTCAACCTTTCTCATGCACAAGCGGGCCTGTTAGTGAGTGCCTATATGCTTCCATACTCTTTAATGCAGATACTATCCGGTTATCTCAGCGATAAAAGTGGAACAAGAAAACCTTTTTTTATCCTAGCTGTCTTTGGCGCATCTATTTCAACAATACTAATATGGTTAGCTAAAGATCTCTATACAATATTGGTGCTGCGTTTTCTTGTAGGGTTATTCGGAGGAATGTTTTATGCTCCCAGCACAGCCTTCGTGACTCACTCATCCAATGATCAAAACAAAAGTAAGGCGCTTGGACTAATATTTACCTCATGGCCTCTGGCAAACATCATAATCAGTTTAATACTAGGATTATTGGTTGTAGAGAAGGTTGGTTGGAGAAATCTGGTTCTAATATTCGGACTTCCTGGCATTTTATACGCTCCATTCATGTTCGTCTTAAGTAAAGAGCAGAGAGGTATGTCCACACAAAAAGGAGTTGAAGGAGAAGACACTTTTCCGACCTTTTGGAAGACGCTAAAAAGCCGCCCCATTCTTCTTTCAATGATCATCAATTTTACTGTATCCTTAGCCAATTGGAGCCTACTCACGTTTTTGCCTACATACTTCGTACTAGTAAGAAAACTTTCCATATCTGAAACGTCCATACTCCTATTCATATACTGGGTGGTTCAGGTTTTTAGCAGTCCGATAGCTGGCTACGTCACGGGCAAAATCGGACCTAAGTTGCCTACTCTAGCATCCTTGTTGGCCACTTGTATCGCAGTTTACGCTATTCCAATGGTTCCTATCGGCACACTAATGATTATGGCTCTGATTATTTGGGGATTGTTGGGCAACGTTTCCTTCACAGCTTTTAACGTCTTCCTAACAGAAACAGTGTCGACAAGACTGCTTGGAACCTTCTTTGGCGTGTTCAATTTTATGGGTTTTTTTGCAGGAACAATCGGCCCAATAGTTTTCGGAGATATTGCAGACACCTTTGGCTTCAGTATGTTCTTCACCGTTTCGCTGGCTCTCTACATAATTTCGACTCTATTTGTGATAATCATTAAGGAAAATGTGGAGAATCCCAAGCGGTAGAGTGGCGCCCTAGATGAACTGCGTGGAGTTCTGCTAGAAGTGTAAGTTTACGGGTGTAAACCCCCCTAAACTCGTTGTCTCCCGCATATCCCCTCTTTTTTTGAAGTTATTTGTAAACTCGGTGATTGAGGAAGCATTTGTCGAGACGCTTCCTACGATGGAGACATCACCCGAGTAAATCCCCACAATCCCATCTTTTTTAAATTGCCTTTACCTATATTGCAGATAATAGAAGATTATCCTGATCTGAAAGAAAGGATAAAGAAGAAATGTTTTCATGACTTCGATTTATGAAGTTATTAATCATTTTATAAATGACATCATTAATTGGCTCAGCATTATTGAAACACCAAGTATTATAGCTATTTTGACTCTCATAGGTGGCGTTCTCGCTCTAATCATTTTTGTAGAATTTGCCCCAGTCCTGAGACTTCATATTTCACCGAATTGGGTCAATGCGAATGGAGATCTCTTGAATTTAAGAATCGAAATTGAAAATAAGTCAAGGGTACGTATTTACAATCCAGAAATATATCTCCAAGTACTTGAACACAGTCTACCAAAGAAAGACTCATTATCTGAATGGGTTCCTTTTTCAAAGGAAAGAATCCTTCAAGATGAACGGTCACGTCCAGGAGTGCCGGTTCTTGGAGACGCATAGCAGTCTGCCGGCTTTGGATCAGGCCAAGAGAAATTGTTGTGGAGGCAAGTTGAATGACTGAGACGTTTGTGGTTGAGGGCGTAGTTAAGAAGGTCGAGAGGTATGGCTACGATCATTACTATCTGCAGGAGTCATCACAGCTTCGCAGATGCACTTTGCCCAATTACCCGTACATCGTCAAGCGTCTGGGGAAGATGGTCAGAATCACCGTCATAGTGGAGGATCTGAAGTGAGATGAGTGAGAAAGGAGAATTTGGTGGGAGACGCACAGAGTTGGCAATCAAGTTAGAGGTTCCCAATAAGGTGGTTGACTATGAATGGGTGGATACGAAGCCTACCATAGCAAACTGTCCATATTGCAGGAAACCCGTTCACCTCATCATCGAGACGGATTTAAGCTACTATGGTCGTTGCGGTTCATGCCAGAGAATCTTCTATATTCGGTCAAAATCAAAGTTAGTACCAATATATGGATGATGAGCACGATTTGAGGGAGATGTTCAAAGAGTGAGTAAAGACCGCAGAGGCGACACAAAGTCCAAGAAAAAGAAGAAGAGGCTTCAGAAAGTTAGGCTAAAAAGTGGAAGAAGAAAAAGCTGGAGATGATTAAAGAGTGAAAGTCGTTATTTGTGGAAGTTATGGAGACATGAGCAGCTTTTTACAAATTCTCAGTATTTACCAAAAGGAATTTGGGGAAGCTAATGTCTTTCCAACATATGACCATCTTAACAAGTCTAAAACTTGTGTTGAAGCGCACCACGATGGTAAAGGCGAAACGCATGAGACCATAGCTTTACGATCTGTTTTGATGGCAGCGTATTTCAAAGCCATTGATAATGCTGACCTTGTGGTCATCGTAAATGAGAAAAATGGGATAGAACATTACGGAGTAGGAACAACCTTAGAGCTTGGATATGCGTTTTCTCGGCATAAGTTAATACGATTTGTAAGCCCACCTACCAACGCAAATATTCAAAGCCTATTTTGATAAAATAGTTTTCAGGGCGACCACTCCGAGAATTTAAACGTAATTCACATAGTCTGATGCGGGGGTGGGATTCGAACCCTATCCCAAGTGGAGATATCACCCGCAAATATCTGTTTCCTCTTTTTTTGCAATGATTTCTCAACCGATCGCGCGCGACAGAGAATTAATTAGCTTTAAATAGTTGAGCGGTCTATGTTCGGTTCCACATACAATAGGATGTTCTTTTCGAGATTTTTGTTTGGAAGATTTCTTTTTGTATAGTAATCAAATTGAGGTGAAAAATATTGGGTTTTGAAAGACGTAGTTACGGTCCAAGGACAATGCACAAGGCGATTTGCGCGGATTGCAAACAAGAATGTGAAGTCCCCTTTGAACCTACAGAGGGAAAGCCGGTCTATTGCAGAGATTGCTATTCAAAGCATAGGCGATATTAGTTATCGCATACTGTTTGAGTAGACATCTTCCCTTTTTTATTTTTTTAACTCCCATCAAGAATAGCCACAATCAACCCAGAGGACTTCCCTTGTTTGAGATGAAGAAAAAAGCAGTATAAATTCTGTCGTAGTGAGTGGTTTCCTCCGGGCTACCATACTCCAGAGTCCCGAATACTTCCCCCATTTTTTTATTATTTGACCGATTGACAAATTGAAACAATACTTTCTAAGCTTTTAGATCCTGTAATGTAGAGATGTCACCCGCAATCTCCACTTCCTCCTCTTTTTTAGATTATCAAAACGTCACTGTTGCATCCTTTTTCCGTCTAAGGGGTGATTACTCTCTATGTCGTATCCCTTGACCCTCTTATTGGAAAACTACATATAGACCGATTAGGTTTTGGATCATACACAACTAGTAGGGGAGATTTATTGACTGAAGAGGAGATTTTGGGTGTTCTTGTAGCGGAGGAGCAGAGGAAGAAACTTCGACCTGCTTTTCGATGCCACCTGTTTTTCACAAATAACAGGTTGATTGTGACAAAACGTGAAGCATTAAAAGAGTTTGCTGGTTTCTTTATTGGAGGTTTCGCTGGATATTGGTTAGCAATTCAATCCGACAAGAAGAAAGCAGAGAAGATTAGAGAACTATCTCCAGATGTAATATTGAAAACTGACAAAGAGAATTATGAGATCCCTTACTCTGAGATTTCCAGAGTGGAATTAAAGAAATACTCCAAGCTCATGTGGCCCTACTCGTCTGAGATCTGGATTCACACACAAGAAAAAGAATCAAAGTTTAGATTGAAAGCAATAAAATATGAAGAATTACAACAACTTCTCAATTCTGTTTTAAAAGATAAAGTATTATTTGGGCGTACAATGTTTGGGTGAGAACAGAATATCATATAGAGAGCTATGGTAGTCTGGGGTCATCGTCCAAGCCTGTGAGAAGGTCGTCTAGCATGGACGACACCATCAGTGGAGATATCTCCCGCTAAACTCTACAGCCCCTTCTTTTTTTGAGTTTTTCGATCGATGACTCTCTTTTTATACTAGAATTCCTATCCAAAGCAAATGGATAGCATGCCTCGTAAAAAGTCACTGAAGGAAAGCAGACATAAAACTATTGGGATAGAAGCAATTGTCGAGCCAGGCGTTGGAGCTGTGTATACGAGAGGCGCATGGATGAGAAAGCTTAATGAACTAGACAAAAAACGAAAACTGATTGAGAAAAGACAGCAAAAATAACCTGCAAATCACAATCGCGCGCTTGACATAAATTCGAATCTCCCGGAGATTACCATCGCACTTGCGTGAATTTATACTATCCTCCCTTTTTACACATCACGCGCGGTAATTTTTTGCGTTTCTAAGAAAACTTTCCCTTTCGCACTTTATGGAAAGTTTATTAGTATTCGACATATTTTGTGTTTTTATCATAGGAGAGGAGTTAGTAATGCTATGTCCATATTGTGGACGGGAAATGAAGAAGGAAGAGCTTGGTGGTTCTAAGGAAAAGCGTCTAACACCAGAGGCCTTCGTAATAAGCCTACGCAATCGCCTACTCAATCCATCCACTTGTGAAGGGGGATTTCTGAGCAAGCATGCTGTGATAATGTACTATCCTCAAGAATCTGAGTTTTGGACGAAAAGTAACGTGATCGTACAAGCGATCTTAAAGAAACATAGAGATAGCGGATATAATGTGACAAGAAGGGGCGATACCTACATAATCAAGACAAAAACTTGATACGTGCGCGTACGATTTCACAATTTTTCCTAATCAAATTAGTGAATGATAATCCCAGAAATAGATGCGGTTAGCACCTGCTACCAGATACTTGCCGTCTGGAGAAAACGACGCAGCGCTAACCCATGATCCAAGGTTCAGAGTCTTCAACTCTTGACCAGTATCTGCGTCCCATATCTTAACCGTTCTATCATCGGATCCTGTGGCCACCAGTCTGGTGTCTACAGAGAACGAGATTTGGTAGACGGTTTTCGTGTGTCCGCGGGATTCTGGACTGATCGCGGTGAGCGAATGAATCCTCTCTCCTGACGCCGCATCCCAGATGTCTGCGCCTCTCCCAGCCCCTCCGGGTGTTCCTCCCCCTGAGTCGGATCAGCGAAGCCAAGGCCGACCGAGTCTGGGGAACAGGATACCTGAGGGTGCGCTACCGCACCGATTCCGGCGAGAAGGTCTGCGCCTTCATCCTCACATCAATGTGGACAATATGGGGTATTATTCCCGGAAAATCGCCATATGAAGAACTTGCCCAACGCATAGAACAATTGAGAAGAGAAGCATCGACCAGCTGACCGCCTCTCCAGCAAAGCCCCTCTCCTCAACGAAGCTCATCCGAAAGCTCAACACAACAGATCAAGTACAAAAACAGAAAAAGAGATTTTGCTGAAGATATCTCCATTGTTGCTCAACCAAACTCTTAAAAGTGCATTGGTTAAGAATAGTTCGGAGAAACCTGGGGATGGCTAATTTAGACGAAGTTGAGACCAGAGTACTAGTGAAGGACATCATGTCAAGCCCTGCGACTACTGCGCTCGAGGAGGACAACGTGGAAAAGGTAGCCAAGCTGATGAGCGCCAAGAGCATTGGGAGCGTAGTCATCACAGACAGAAAAGGCAGTCCAGTCGGAATCATAACTGAACGGGACATCGTAAGGCGGGTAACCGCAAAAAATCTAGTTCCGAGAAACGTCAAGGCGAAAGAGGTCATGAGCACACCCCTCGCGGTCGTAACCCCTTACACGGAGGTAAACGAGGCTGCCAGAAAGATGAGTAAGCTCGACATTCGAAGACTGGGTGTGATGGAGAAGGGACGCCTCGTCGGCATCATCTCAAGCAAAGACATTGTCGCATTGATGCCTGAGTTAATGGATATAATGACCGAAAAGGCAAGAATCACTGCAACCCCCTCTCCGATAAGAGGCTCCCTTCTAGTAGGATACTGCAGCAACTGTGAGCAGTGGTCCGACACGCTAAAAGATGTTGATGGCAAGTTTCTCTGCGAAGAATGCAGAATTGAGCTGGAGCAAGGCGAAGGAAAAGAATAGCTCCATCGCTCGAATCGAAACCCGAGAAGGAAAAACCATCGCAGACTTGAAGGTCAACGATATTTCTGTGGGAATCGATCTCGCCGGCGTTGAGAGCAGAGACATAGGCTGTTGCCGCTTGGACGAAGACTTGAACGCGGAAACCTGCATTCTCACACGGACAGGGAAATCGTGCGCGCGACCTCATAGGCTCATCTATTCTTAGCCAAGCTAGGATTTATTCTATAGCTAGATTGATTTGCCAAAAACCTATTGAGCATGATCATTGTCATAGACTTTAATACATTTACATGACCAGAGCACAAGGTTGCGTATCAATGAGCAGAGTTGCGATCTTGAAAGGAACAAACCCTCAAGAGATAACGTTTGAAGCCTTAGAAATGACAGCGTCCTACAAAGTTCTACCCGAAGGGAAGCCTGTCTTAGTAAAGCCCAATTACATTAACGCGAGCCATCCGTCTACCGGAATCACCACCGACAGCAGAGTTATCGAAGGAGTAGTCAAGTTCTTGAGGCAGCACCAGGTGAAGGACATAGTCATTGGTGAGGGAAGCGGATTTGCAGACACCTTCAAAGCATTTGAGGTCGCCGGTGTAAAAGCTCTGGCAGAGAAATGGAACGTAAGACTGGTAGATCTCAACAAAGACGAATTCGTTCTGGTCAAACCTACGAAGTCCATGGCCTTAAAAGAGGTAAAGATAGCTAAGACCGCTCTTGAGAGCACAATCATCAGTGTTCCCAAGCTTAAGCTCCATAGATCGGCACGCGTCAGCCTGAGCCTAAAAAACATGATAGGCGTGATGACCCCGAAGGGGTCTATACACAATCCTCTAAGCGAGAAAATCGTCGATTTGACGTCCCTCATAAAGCCCAGCGTTGCTGTGATAGACGGGATAGTCGCCGGGGAAGGTCACGAGACGAGCGGAAACCCTATAGAGATGAATCTGGTCATCGCAGGAACAGACCCTGTTGCCGTGGACGCGGTAGGCGCGGCCGTGATGGGAATACCCCCGGAGAGCGTCAAGCACTTGCGCCTAGCAGAAGAGAGGGGGCTTGGAACATGTGACCTGAAACAGATAGAGGTACTGGGCGAGTCCATAGAGAAGGTGAAGAAGAATTTCAAACCTCTCTAATATCCAAAATCTTTACTCGCTAGCTAGAGCCCCAAACTCGCAAGGCCAAAAGCCCTTTTCAACGAACGCCTACCACATGCATGTTAGCCGTACGTCTTCTGAGTCGTAATGGCGATTCTTATGACTGCGGATTAGGGAGTCGATCATTCAAGAGTTTTCAGGTAGTCAACCCACGCATCGAAGAATCCTTTGTCGAACTCCTTGTGGAAAGTATACTTCGACTGTTCGTTAAACTCGTATATCAGCTTCTTGACTTCGTCTGCTTTTACCTGATTAATCAATGCATAGGTATCATTCGTCTTGAGCGAGGTAATCATTCCCTCAAGCGCGTTAATGTATCCCTTATACCATTCGGTCACCTTTGCCTTGCTCTTTATGGTCTCAAGCGTCCTCTCGGCCTCGGTAAAGCTTCGCTGCCTTATAGCTTGGAAAAAGTCTTTGGTGAACGCAATTAAGCTTCTAGAAAGCATTCCTACTCAACCCATTGGATATTCAAGTTGTTCTATCGACGAACTTTCAAGGCACATCTAACCCTGACTGTTTCATGTCCACGGTTCTTAAAGCTCAGGTTACTCAATATTCAAGTCTAGGCCCTTATCTTCTTGATCAGCCATGCCAACTTGTGGGCAAAGTTCTTGATGGCGTTTATTCCTTCCTCGTCCTTGGCTACCTCGCCCTTTTCTCGACCGAAGGCAACATTCCAGTACGTCGATCCCGGTACGATCATGCCTGAGATCATGAAGAAGAACATGAGCTGAGCTAGGGTAAAGTTGTGTCCAGCTCGGCGAGCCACGATGATCGGGCCTCCAACTTTGTTTTCGAAGGGCTGCTTCTCGCCTCGATAGGCGTAGCACCTACTGATGAGGCTGGCCATTTGAGGCGTAGCGGCGCCGAAGTATACGGGAGAGGCGAGGATGATGCCGTCGGCCTCAATCATCTTGTCGTAGACGGATTCGAAATCGTCTTTGATGTGGCATTTGCCGGTGGTGCGGCAGCTTCGACAGCCGTCGCAGGGCTCTATCTTCTTACCCGCCAGTCTGATGAGTTCGGTTTCAACTCCTTCCTTCTGCGCTTCTTCTAATGCGATTTGGGTCAACGTCTCAGTGTTGCCTCCAAGTCTTGGACTACCAACGATGCCTACGATCTTCATCCGTACATCACTTCCGTTCCATATATATGTCTGATAAAAGCTCTTAGGATACCTAGTCTAGATCACCATAAACCACCCAGCATACGCATTTTTTCACAAAGCTTGAATGGTTTGCAAAATCGCGAGCACTCCAGCTTCTTTGGCTCTTCTCTGAAGGTATTCATTGTCCAGTTTGTTTTCTTGTCTAGTCAACACACTTTTTACATCTTGTTCATCAATTACTCCCCTATCGGGTCTAGCCAGCTTGTTTACTATAAAATCCTCTGCAGAAACAATCCATGCCCAAATGTTCGCATCTAGTTTGACTTTCTGTCTTCTTCTTAGGGTTTCACCATCAAAAACGATCCCGCCAGGCTTCAACCATAGTTCCATTTCTATTTTCTCTTTCCGATCCAAAATAACGATCAGAGGGTTAAGAGGAGAGTAGATAGTCGGTTCAAAGTCTACTGATTGCAGCAAATTAAGTAATTGATTTAGTTCTTCATCGGTTTTGATTGCTACGGCCAGATCAACATCAACCGTTGTTCGGATTCTTCCATAAAAAGGAAGAGCATAACCACCAATTATCATGTAGGGAACATTTTTGTCTTCAAATAGTTTCAGAAGTCTGTGAAGAGACCTTAATATTGCGGGCAATTGTGTTCAGCTCCATAAAGATTTGGAAGGGCGAATGACCATTTGCAACAAGTCTGCTAGCATATGATGCGTCTTTCACCGCGTGTTCCAAGTCCTCTTTTCTCGCTCTAAGTGGTTTCATTTTCAATCTTCTGTAAGTTTCGAGAAACTCGAAACCTAAGGGGGTGCATATTATATTCTTCTTAGGTCTACCTCTTCTCGAATACGTAACTTGTTGCAAATCAATCAATTTCTCTTTGTTCATCTCTCTTAATAAGAAGATAACCTTTGATGTCTTCCATTCCAGCACTTGGACTAAGTCTCTGACACCGCAGGTGGTCGATACAGCAGCTTCAAGTATTTGAGCTCTCTGATCCAAGAGCATTTTGTTTCCCTTAAGGAAACTTATTCACTTATGAAGTGAGAGAAGCTGCTATTTAAATATGCCGCAACCTCTTCCATGACCCAAGTATTTTTACCCGTAAGCTGATGTTAAAATTTCAATTCCAGCCCCAGTCACAACGTACAAAAATGGCCTCCTTTAGCCCAAATAGCCTCAAAACAAGCCTGAGATCGAAGTGTGGGAGGTGGGATTTACGCACGAGTTTACCAGTAAATTCTTTCTTGGTGAGTTTAAACTTGCGCCTTGCGTTATTCATCTGACCTCCTCACATGTACTTTACGAAAGGGCTGTGTTTTCGCGTAATAGTGGCTCGGAGAAATAGTTTCTCCCCAAAATGCTTGATTTAACTTTTTTTATTCTGACAGATCCACTATCTCCGCTTTACCCGCGTTCGTCTTAACCGATTCTATTCCGTCCCTGCAGCTTGCTTTCGCCTCGTAGGCTTCGCTGGTCGCTATTATCTCGCCGTTGGGCGCCTTCAGCCTGAATCTGAATTTCCCGGCTTTGTCTTTGGTTATCTCAAACTTTGGCATCGGCATTTTTTCCATATTTCCCCCCCTTAAAAATACTCTCCGTAGGTTCCTAATTAAACTAGCGTCTTGAACGGTCAAGCGTAAAGGGCAGAAGGCAGCTATGTTTTAGTCTCCTCTGCTAACGGAGCTTTGCTTCTTACAACATTTGAAATTTTGCAAGATGAAGTTGTTCTCACTCGATAAGTGGAAAGACCTCGTCAGTTACGTAGCTTAGAAACTCCGCGTCTCCTATCCGGTTGAAGATGGTGACGACCGCGTTTCTAGTAAGCCCGACGATGTTCCCGTACTTCTTCGACGTGAAAACGATGTACCAGATCTTTCCATGGTCGCAGTAGTCGTTGTACAGAGCCGTATTCATGAGCACCGAGCCGTATAGTGAAAGCTTATTGATGTTAGGTATGTCGACTTCGTCGAAGAATATGATCTTCGTGTCCTCCGGGTTCTGCTCGTGGAAGCTCTTCAAGACTTCTGGAGGAATCTTGGCCTCAACGATGTGGCCTGCAGTTATGAAGAGGGTTTCGCTCAACTGGTTCGCGATATTGTTCGCCAAAGGCTTCTTCTGAACGATCGTCGCCAATAGGCGATCCTTGTTTTCGGCTAATGAGAAGGGCGCCTCAATGGTTTTAGGCGTGGGAACGCGCTCGCCTCTATGGAAGATGTAGGCCACTACGTCCCAAGAGAAAGTGCCTCTCAAGGCGTTGTCCTTAAGAGACAGGTCTCTAACCTCAGTCAAAAGATTGAAACGATGATTCCCATCCTTAAAGACCTCTTCTCTCTTGAGGCCTTTCAACTTCGCAACCAACGACTGGATGCTCGTCTTCTCCCTTATCTTGAAGACCTTGCCAGCGGTGACCATCGCTTCCACCTCCAACAATCATAAAGGCTTCAGAAACTGAAAAAGGCACTGTCTGCAGCGAAACATCAACTAAGCCTGCAGGATCCTGGCCTTCAGTAGTTTTCAACCCAGACTTCGAAGAAGCTCCTCGGATGCTCACAGACGGGACACTTCCCGGGCGGTTCCTTGCCCTCGTAAACGTTGCCGCAGTTTCTGCACTTCCATTTGATGGGCTTATCTCTCTTGAACACCGTGCCTTGCTCGACATTCGCCAACAGTTTTCGATACCTTCGCTCATGATAAGCTTCAACCTTGGCGACCTCGCTGAAAGTCTCAGCTGCGTCTTTGAAACCCTCTTTCTCCGCCACCTTCGCAAAGTCGGGGTAGATGGTCCCCCACTCCAGTTTCTCGCCTTCAGCCGATGCCTTCAGGTTCTCCGCCGTTAACCCAATGACGCCTGCAGGGTAGGCTGCCGTGATCTCGGCGGTTCCACCTTTGAGAAGCTTGAAGAACAGTTTAGCGTGCTCCTTCTCGTTGTCAGCCGTTTCTTGGAAAATGGCTGATATTTGTTCGTAGCCTTCCTTCTGAGCGGCGCTTGCAAAGAACGTGTATCTGTTTCTGGCCTGCGATTCTCCGGCAAACGCTGCTAACAAGTTCTTCTCGGTCCGACTTCCCTTCAACTCCATTATTCTAAACCTCCTTTCAGCGAGTATGTCTGAACTACAAATAAAAGCATTCCGAAGCACTCACCGAGAAAAAACCGGGCAAGAGATGCAGAAGTGCCTCGCGTTAGGAGCCCTATCCGATTTCTACGAGTAAGTTTTAAATACCTCGTAGGCTCTTGGAAAAAAGACCTGAATTCTAGCGGAGGTGAAACGGATGAGCGAAGAAGACGAGTGGGAAGAAGAAGAGGGGGAAGAAGAGGAAGAAGAGTGGTAAAGCCCGCGTTAACCCGCTTCTAATGGCCGACCGATAATTGAGTAAAGCCTTCAAGCTAGTTGGATAGTGCAAGATTCTTACGGGAAAACGCGGCACGTGTTTTTCCGACATCCGTGTTTTTGAAAACCCCTATTTCGCGTCACGTCTTTTGTGTTGTGAACGCTTTTTCCCCGTTCTGATGTTCGACGGTACCCTGTCCAGCCTCTACCATTTTTGAAATGGACGGGAACGACTACGGAAGATTCTTCCACATCTACAGCATCTGATTCCGCGCGATACAAGCCTGATTCAAAAAGAGCACACACGCTCAACCATGAAGCACCCACCCCCCTCACACATAAAAATTTCTTTTTTCAACAGCTACTTACTTAATCACCTTATTCAGGTCTCTAAGCAAGCCGTCAACATCTATCCCGTAGGTTTTGGCGACCTCTTCGATCTTCAGCAAGCCAACTTCATAGGCAGCCGCTGGACAATGCAAACAAGGCAAACTGTATTTTGAAAGTATCTCCTCTGCTCCAGAATACTTCAGAACTTGGGCTAGGGTCGTGTCTTTGGTTATTTTATCCAGCACATTTCCACCTTTTTTACTCTGTTGACTCCTCAATCCAGTTTAAAAATCTTGCGTGGCCCGTCTCGATTCTCAACGAGATGATTTCCGGCACCTCATAGGAATGTAGCGCCTTTACCCTTTCGATGACTTTATCGACCAACCCGGCTCTCGTCTTGATTATCATGGCATCCTCTTCCTCCTCCACGATCTTTTCCTTCCATCTGTAGACTGATTCGATGGGAAAGATGTTTGCGCAGGCCGCCAGTTTTTTCTCAACGAGAGATCTGGCTATTTTCTTCGATTCCTTTCTATTAGGAGTTGTAACATAGATTATGCTGTAGTCCATTTCTTATCCCTGCCATCTTACGACTAGATCAAACCTAATATACCTACTCGTGGAACTAGAATGGTCACCGACTTGACAAACAGAAATCTTGCGGGCAGATGTGGAATTTATTGCGGTTCATGTCGCGTGCGCGACCGAGTGCCACTGGTGTGACGCGAAACTATAGCACGATAACTGAAGTTGATGTGCCCTGCTTGAAGATTGGAAAATAACGTTTATATTAAATTTGAGAGACAGCATACCTTTTCAGTAGAAGTATTGGCTTATGCTTTCTCGGTTGAAGGCCTGGAAATGGTACTCAAAGAGGTCATCCTTGAAAACTTCATGTCCTACGAGTACGCTAGGATACCGCTTAAGCCAGGCTTGAACATCGTCTGCGGACCTAACGGTTCGGGAAAATCCTCGATCCTCCTTGCCCTATCCGTTGCTTTAGGCCAGACCGATACGGAGCGGTCTCGAAAGCTGAGCGACCTGATTCGCTGGGGGAAGGATGTGGCGAGGGTAACTCTCATCTTCGATAATGCTCTGAAGAATGGTAGGCGCCCCTTTCCAAAGTATCGGACAGACGATTTTCAGTTGTCGCGTTACCTGAGGAAGGACGGGACCTACTGGTACGAGGCGAACTTCCATGTTGTCGATAAGAGCGACGTTGTGAGACTGCTCTCCGAGCTGGGAATAAATCCGGATAATATGTTGATCATTATGCATCAGAACATGGTGGAAGAGTTTGCGTTGACGACGACGCAGCGGAAGTTGGAGATGGTTGAGGAGGCGGTGGGCTTCAGCGAGTTTAGGAGGAACGTGATCGAGGCCAGGGAGAGGCTTTCGAATATTCTGAGTGAGGAGGAGTCGGTTTCCAACCTCTTCGAGGGAGCTGAGCAGACCCTTGAATACTGGACCGGGGAGCATGAGAAGTATCAGCGTAGGAAGGAGCTGACTAGTAGGAAGGAGTTTCTTGAGAAGGAGCTGTTCTGGTCGCAGATGATCAGGCAGGAGAAGCTCACGGAGGCTTGGGCGAGGAAGATAGAGGGGAAGAGAGGGGAACTTGGCGCAGTGGTCAAAGGGATCGATGAGACCGGGAACGCCGTAAAGTCGATCGGGAAGAGTCTGGAAGGCTTGAACTTCGACCATAGGAAGGCGTTCTTCTCCATTCTGCAGATCGAGAAGGAAAGGACTGAAGCAGAAGTGAAAGCCAGACTATTGGAAGAGACGCTCGATAGGATGGCGGGCTTCCGAAAAGGCCTGAAAGATGTTGGTGCTTTCGACGAATACTTGAAGGAGACTCGCTCTCAGTTGGGGACTTCAAAGAACGCCGCGAGAGCGCTGGAGGGTAAGGTTGAGGCGGCTCAGCGATCACTGATCGATGTTGAAGACACGATACATTCTGCGACGGAGGATTACATAAATAAGCGTGTGGAGGAGGCGGTTCTTCGTTATAGGCGAGAGTTTCTGGAGGATGAGATAAGTGAGCTCTCGCGGGAGTTCGGTAAAGCGGAGGGGGAGCTGAAGAGCCTTCGAGCTGTTAGGTTGAGGTATGGGCCTAGGATCGAGACGGCGCGTGGCGTCGTTGAGGTCTCGGAGGAGATTAAGGTCGTCAACGCTTACATTAACGCGCTTGGAAAGGTCTCGGAGGACGCGGAGAAGATGTTTCTCAACTACTCGAAGATTTATGAGGACTTGAAGAGCAGAGCGCAGACGCTTTCAGAGAATAGAGCGCGGGTTTTGGAGGAGGTTGAGTCGCGTGTCAAGGTTTGGCGGGACTTTGTCAAGACTCTGCTGGAAGACATAAACCCGGTGTATCAGGAGAATCTTTCCAAGATAGATGCGGTGGGAAGGGTTCGGTTGGTCGGCGCGGAGGACGTTGAGACGGCCGGACTGGAGTTGCTCGTGGGCTTCAGAGGAGCGAAACCCGTGATTCTGGATGCCTACACGCAGAGTGGAGGAGAGAGGAGTACGGCCCTGATGGCTTTTCTGCTAGCTTTGCAACAGCACATCAGGTCTCCTATCCGGGCGGTGGATGAGTTTGACATACATATGGACCCGAGGAATAGAGAGTTGATCACGCAGACCCTTCTGGGCTCTGTGAAGGACAAGGATCATCAGTATATTACAATCACGCCTGGCCAGTTGACGGGTACGTTGATGGATGCGCATGTGATTACGGTGCAGAACGTGGCAGGAGCGTCCGAGGTCAGGACGGTGAAGTGAGTTGCCGGCTAAGAAAGCGATGGGTAGGGAGTACCTTTTGAGGGTGATCTCGCTTTGCCTCTCGGTTTCTCGGAAGGGCGTGGATCCTTTCGAGGTTGAGGTGAAGAGGATACTGGATGCGATTGGTAAGTATCTGCCGGAGTGGGAGTTGCCTGAGGATTTCAGCTTGGACGCTGAAACGTTGAATTGGCTGTCTTCGGTCGTGGAGCTGCAGGCGGGTTGGATCAAGCATATGTCTTCGTCACTCTACGTGGATCCGTTTCTGATCGAACTCAAGCTTAAGGCGCTTGATGCGGAGAGTTTGAGTGGGATCTTTACTAGGTGTTGGCGTCCGATCGTGGAGTTGGAGCAGCTGGTGCCGAGGAGGGTTAAGGAGGCCGTGGACTATTGGAATCTGCTTCCGCCGTTGGAGGGTAGGTGGCCCGAGTTTGAGGCGCGTGGTCCTTCAGGGCCTGGTTCGGCGACGGAGGAGGAGCTTAGGAGGCAGGGTATGATTCTGGATGGGTCGTTTGAGGAGGCGTTGGAGGAGGAGTGGCGGAAGCTGGTGAAGATGGCCGGTGATGGGAGGGTTTCGTTCTGGGATTTTGTGTACGCGGATTCGTATGAGGAGACGGTGAGAAGGGCGTATCTTGCGAGTTTCCTTGTGACCTACGGGTACGCGGGGTTGGAAACGGATCCGTTGGAGGGGGAGTATTATCTGAAGCCATTTAGGGAGAAGAGGAAGGCGGCTTTGGGTGGTCAAGCGGTCTCGGTGCCTATATCTGTTGATAGAGACGTGTGGGTGAGGAGGAAGGGTTGAGCGAGAAGAGTGGGGCTTACGCGGGGAAGGTGAAGAGGGCGGTTCAGATGCTTTTGTTCCAGCGTCATAGGAGGCCAGGGGTTAAGGGTTGGGAGTTGAAGCGGTCGTTGGGTCGGGATTTTATGAAGGTGGTGGATCTGCTGAACACGCGGCTTGACGATCTAGGGCTTCGGGTGAGTGTGGTTTATGAGGGTCGGGAGCCGGGGGGGAGGCCTTCGGAGGAGGAGTTGGAGAGGGCGGTTTTTTATGTGGTGTTGAGGGGTGCGTCTTCGGTTGAGTCTTTGTCGGGTTGGAGGGTGGATGAGGTTGCGGGTTTGGCGGCGGCGGTTGCGTTTATTGCGTCGAGGCAGGGTAAGGCGGCGAGGAGGGATGTGGAGGGGTTGTTGAGGGTGAAGTTTCCGGGGTGGCGGGTTGATTTGGCGTTGGATAGGTTTGTTAGGCGTGGGTATTTGGATGAGGGTGAGGGGGGTATGCTTTACGTTGGTTGGCGGGGTAGGGCGGAGATTGATCAGAAGATGCTGCTGGATCTGTTGTTGGGTGAGGCTTTGAAGTAGGTGGTTTGGGGTTTGAGGCTGGACAGGGTTGTTGAGGAGACGGCGTTTAATCTTGTTCGGTTTGCGGTTACGGATCTTCCGGCAGATGTGAAGGAAGCTTTAGAGCAGGCTTATAGGAGTGAGGTTTCGGAGATCGGCAAGGCGCAGTTGGGGAATATTGTTAGAAATTTTTGTTTGGCGGGGGAGGGGGGGGTACCGCTCTGTCAGGACACGGGGCTGATTGAGTTTTATGTGTGGGTGGGTGAGGGGTTTGGTTCGGTGCGCGGGTTGGGTGAGGCTTTTGTGGGGGCGGTGAGGCGGGCGACGGTTGAGGTGCCGTTGCGGCCGAATGCGGTGGAGCCGTTTACGCGGGTGAATAGCGGTGATAATACGGGGCGGGGTTTGCCGAGGGTGGTCTGGGAGTTTGTTGAGGGCGATGGGTTGGAGGTCGCGGTGGTGCCGAAGGGAGGGGGTGGGGAGAACGTGAGTATGCTTGGGATGCTTGGGCCGACGGAGGGGGTTGGAGGGGTGAAGCGGTTTGTGGTGGACGCGGTGATTGAGGCGGGGGCTCGGCCGTGTCCGCCGGTGGTGGTGGGTGTGGGTGTTGGGGGGTCGGCGGATCAGGCGTTGGGTTTGGCGAAGCGGGCGTTGCTGAGGCCTTTGGACGAACGGAATCCGGATGCGAGGCTGGCGGGGTTGGAGGAGGAGTTGCTGGAACTGATCAATGCGACGGGGATTGGGCCGATGGGTCTGGGCGGTTCCACGACCGCGTTGGGTGTGCGGATGGATTGGGCGCACTGCCACACGGCGAGTCTGCCGGTGGGGGTGGTCTTCCAGTGCTGGGCGGCGAGGAGGGCGAGGGCGAGGATAAGCCGCGACGGACGCGTCGAGTATCTAAGCCACAGGAGAGAATGACTGTGACCGTCCACCGATACCGCACACCGATCTCAGAGGATCAAGCCAGAAAGCTTCGCGTGTCGGATGAACTCTACCTTTCCGGCATGATCATCACAGCTAGAGATCAGGCACATATGAGAGCCCTGAAGTGGCTGGAAGAAGGCAAGCCTTTGCCTTTGAGTTTCGAGGGTTTAGGCCTCTTCCATAGCGGGCCCATGGTCGAGAGGGTTGACGGCGAATGGAGAGTTGTGTGCGCTGGGCCTACGACCAGCGCCAGAATGGAGGACCTCGAAGCCCGCTTCCTCGAAGCCTTCAAACCCAGAATCATAATCGGCAAAGGAGGCATGGGTTCCAGAACCGCTGAGGCATTGAGGAACTTCGGCGCGGTCTACTGCAGCTTCACCGGCGGCGCAGGTCTGCTCGTAGCGGACGCGGTTAGGGAGGTGGAGGGCGTCGAGTGGCTGGATCTGGGTGTGCCGGAGGCGCTTTGGGTGCTGCGGGTCGAAGGCTTTGGGCCTTTGACCGTGGCCATGGACGCGTCCGGAGGCAACCTGTACGCGGAGGTTGCAAAGGGGGTTCAAGAGAACAAGGTGAAGATATACGAGAGGATTGGGCTGAAGCAGAAGTCGAGAAGCTAAACCTACGCGCTTGGGCCACTTCCGGAACGTCAACGATACGCTACCCTTCCTCGTTGGTGCACGCTTTTATACTTGCAGAGGTTGATACTTTACTCGAACGAAAATGTATCTAGAAAGAAGGAAAATACTAGCAACATTCGCGATCTTCGCGGTACTTTTGACGTTGACGGTTCAAGCGAACGCAGCGTATTTGCCTTCTGTCAGCCATCAGGGCACCGAGATAACGGGTTCGACGACGCTCACGGGAACCATCGCCGATACCGGTTCACAAACATACATCGATGAGATGGGCTACCATTACTATCAGATGGTTTGGTACTGGATCAAGCTCGATCGCATTGACAAGATTGAGATGACCCTTTCAATGGACTCTACGCTCGATGCGGATCTAGGCTTATGGCATCTGTCAGGAGAGGGGCACGTGGAGAAGAGCACGAATTATGGAAAGGGGATCACCGAGAATGTGGGCCTCTGGAACCAGTACGGCTCAGAGTGGCAGATATTCGTCGGTTGCTGGGACGGCAGCGGTAGCTACACGTTGACGGTTGAAGTCGAACGCGTCCAGAACATAACGGGATCCGGAATAAAGACAGGAACTTCGGTGAACGACGGCAACTGGTTGCACTGGGTTGACGACTATAAGATGGAACTCAAAGAAGACGACTATGCTAAGTTCACGCTTACGCCGCCTGCAGGAGCCGACTTTTCTATGGAGGTATCTTGCGAAGAATACTGGAAAGGCACGGCAGGACATACGACGGAGCTGTGGGATAATTTCACGGGCGTTGGCGAGGAAGAAATTCTTCAGATCCCCGGTGGAGTCCCCCACGATGGAACGTACTACGTCTCGGTTTGGGCCACCAGCGGTAGCGGCTCCTATACGCTCAAGTCTGTGATAGATCGTTGGCCTCCAGTGATCAGCGATATTGGACGTAATCCTCAGCAGCCTCAGCCCAGCGACACGGTCACGGTGTCCGCAAATGTAACCGATCTGGATTCGGGTGTTAAGACGGTTACGCTGCGCTACTCCAAGGACGGCGGAGACACTTGGCTCAGTGTGCCCATGAGCGTCAGCACAGGTACAATCTATGCAGGCAGCATACCTGCGCAACCGGACGGCACAGCTGTACAGTACAAGATTAAGGCTGAAGACAACGCCGGCTTCTCAGGTGAGTCAACGGTCGCATCATATACATCTAAGACGTTGATCTTCGGCATGGAGCCCATGATATTCTACGCTCTGGTGGGAGGACTGGTAGTCGTCGTGGTGGTGGTTGTCGTTCTCCTCGTCATGAGAAAACCGAAAGCCCTGCCACCCGCAGCCCCCGTGTACGCGCCGCCACCGACTCCTCCACCAGCGCCAGCATATGCGCCTCCGCCTGCAGCCGCTGCGCCGCCAACCGGGTTCTGTCCAACCTGTGGAACACCGATACCGCCTGGCACCGTCTTCTGTCCCAAGTGTGGCAGAAGAATCCAATAATCCCCCTTCCCTTTTTTTGTTTCCAGTTTTCTATCTCGTAGAGGCATCACAGAATCGATCAACACGAATCTTTTCTTCAGAAGTTGTCCTAGCCTTTTCAAGTGCCCGCCTCAACCAGACACGCAGTCAAGTCATTTTCTTAGAGACCGAAATCTGCGGCGGGGAATAAAGCCCTTTAAATAGAGAGCGGCATTTAAATCATACCGGAGGAATAAAGGAAGTTGTCACTCAAATACAAGAAGCGTAACAGTTTCACCAGCGTCAAGAATATCGGCACAATCATCTTTGTAACCGCGCTTGCGATGACCCTTGTTGTGAACACGTGTTTTTCACCTCCAGCGACGCAGCCTGTCTGGGCAGCCTTCCCGGGAGCCAACGGCAAGATCGCCTTCGTCAGCTGGCGCGACGGCAACGGTGAGATCTACACTATGAATCCTGATGGTTCCGGCGTGACTCGGCTAACAAACAACCCTGATTTTGACGCCTTTCCCCGCTGGTCTCCGGACGGTAAGAAGATCGCCTTCTACAGTAACCGTGATGGCAACGATGAGATCTACGTTATGAATGCCGATGGGTCAAGCGTAACCAGGCTCACCAACAACCCAGCGGACGATTGGGCTCCGACTTGGTCTCCTGATGGCACAAAGATCGCGTTCGACAGCGACCGCGACGGCAACTACGAGATCTACGTCATGACCGCTACCGGTTCAGGCGTGACTCGGCTGACGAACGACCCTGACTATGACGGCTGGCCTGCTTGGTCTCCAGACGGATCGAAGATCGCATTTATGAGCGACCGCGACGGCAACTACGAGATCTACGTTATGAATGCCGATGGGTCAAGCGTAACCCAGTTGACAAACAACGCAGCCTACGATGAATGTCCCAACTGGTCTCCTGACGGGAGCAAGATCGCATTCGACAGTAACCGTGATGGCGACTTCGAGATCTACGTTATGAATGCCGATGGGTCAAGCGTGACCCAGCTGACAGACAATTCGGAATCAGACGGGACACCCGCTTGGTCTCCAGACGGATCGAAGATCGCATTTATGAGCGACCGCGACGGCAACTACGAGATCTACGTCATGACCGCTACCGGTTCAGGCGTGACTCGGCTAACAAACAACCCAGATTGGGATGTTTGGCCAGACTGGCAGCCCACAGACACTACGGATCCGTCGGTCAGCGGTGTTGCGCGTAGTCCTCAGACGCCTCAGCCAGCGGACGCGGTTATCGTCACGGCGACGGTGACGGACGTCGGCTTCGGATTGAAAACCGTCACACTACGCTACTCGACCGATGGCGGAGTAACATGGACCGACGTGGCTATGACGGTCAGCACCGGATCCACATATACGGGTACGATACCTGCCAAGCCCGAAGGCACAACTGTCCAGTTCAAGGTGAAGGCCGAGGACAAGGCCGGAAACACTGTGGAGTCAGCGGTCACATCATACACGTCTAAGACGTTGATCTTCGGCATGGAGCCGTTGATTTTCTATGCTCTAATAGGTGGCCTTGCCGCCGTCATAGTGATCGTCGTGGTTCTCGTCGTTATACGGGGCAGGAAACCGAAAGCCGTGCCACCCGCAGCCCCCGTGTACGCGCCACCGCCGACACCTCCGCCTGCGCCAGCAGCCGCGCCGCCAACCGGCTTCTGTCCAACCTGTGGAACACCGATACCGCCTGGCACCGCCTTCTGTCCTAAATGTGGCAGAAGACTCTAATAGTCCCCTCTTTTTTTGTTCCCAATTTGTTAGATGATTTTTTGACGCTTTTTTCTAGGTGTATTAACACATACACCTTTCCATACCTTATGCAGAATCGTCCGTGAAGTCTCATAGGACAGGAGAATTGATTCTTCAAAGCAGGTTTAAGCTGAGTCCCCATTCTCCACGACGCACGGATGCAGGGACGGCGTGAATGGTGATCTGTTTGCATGTTTGAATGTTTCAAGGTTTTAAGTCCGCTTAAATGGACGCGGCGCAGAGGACTTTGCGTGTTTCGGTTGCTTGAGGCGTAGGATGGATATGTGTGAGGGAGAGGGTGCGGGCAGGGGCTCTGTTCGATGGTTGCTGTCTTCATTGAAGGTAGGCGACTTGGTTGAAGTCGGTTGGCTAGACGCAAGTGAGGGAAGGGTGGGAAGCGTGGATGACGGAGTTTTTGACATACCTGTCAGGAGTGTGGGTTTTTACGCGGGAGCGTACGGGAGAAGGACGAAACATGTCATCATCCTCAAGGAGATCTTTGAGGGCGTGGATGTGCACTATAACAGTATTCCGGTTGGGATGATTGAGGCGGTTCGCATTCATAAGAAGGGTGCTCTTTCCCCGGATGCTTTGAAATCCTCGATCTGTTGTTGAGTTATTAATCCGGCTTGAACCAGTGCTTCCCATCCCGAGTGATGTTGTGAAAACCGTGTTGACAAGTCGCCTTTCGTGTATCGCCAGAACATTGATTTGCTTGACCATGGTGTTGAACTAATAATCATTCTGCCTTTTGTCGTGAACAACATCGGCAAGAGCACGGCGTTGAACATGTGTTCGTCGTGTTCAAAGAACGCGGCTTCGTCGGCGATTATGAGGTTGGCGGTGTATCCTCGAAGCAGATTTTCTGAACAGGGAAGCGCGATAATCATGCTTCCGTTCGTGAACTGTATTTTTGTGCGTTGTTGTCTCTCGATTATCTTACTTAAGATATTACTATCGATTCGCGCGAGATGCCCTTCAATCCGATCCATGACAACCATGCTTTGCCTAAGATCGGGAGCCACGATCAAAACAAGTTTATTTGGATTGGTCGCGCAGTACCAGATTGCTATTGCGCCGAGTGTTGTGGTTTTGCCTGATTGGCGGCAGAGGCGGACGGCGATGCGATCCGACGGGTCTGTTAAGAGCGTTTCTTGATAGAAGAACGGGTGAAAATTAAGGACTTCGCGGCAAAAAGCAACTGGATCATTGGGCAGTTGAAGCGGCTTCTGTTTCAGTCGTTCTTCCTGTTCCAGTCTTCTCTGCTTTTCTCTCAAGCGCTGTAATCTTTGTGACAAGATCCTCGATCTCTACGTCGCGCAATAATACAACCGATTCTTTGATTAGAAAACTTATCACGTTGTAGGCTCGAAGCCGAATTTTTAATTCCGCGTCTTTTCCAAGCCCTTTTTCAATGTTTTTAATCATTTTTCGCAGTTTTCTATACAGTTTTTGACGTTCCAAATCGGCGTAAAACGGCGTCTTTTGATGAACCAAACTCAAATTAAGCCCCATTAGCCTTTAAAAAAACCTTTTTTTCACGCAGCGTTTTTAGCCTGCCCAACTCGCCCTTAAAAATTCTCTGTTTATTTGGTTCTGTCAACTTGTCGGTTGATGCTTTCCCTGTCAAAAATCGGTTGATGAACTTTCTGGTTGTGTTATCTATCGAATCATGAATTGATGTCCGCAAAAAGAACATTTACCGCTTGAAAGAACTATGAGAAAATTATTGCATTTAGGGCATCTAGCTAAGCTCTCAGGCTCGATAGTGCCGCGAAGTTTTATGTTTGATGGTAAAACGTTCGACCCAGTTTCAAGACTAATGGATTGGGCTATTCTTTTTTTCCATTGTGCTAGTGGTATCAAACCAAAATCTGGAGTATGCACGAAAGATTCCCATTCGGATTTTTGTTCGGAAATATAACCTCCTTCAGCGTCAAGTTTGGGAATGCTTGCTTTAACCTTAAGATCCTTTTTTTCTTCTTCAGGCAGTTTCCACGCAATAACTGTTACCCCCTCAATAGTAAAATATTGAAAATCCTTCTCCCTTTTTCCTTTGTACCTTACTGGTTCCTCTGGCATAATAGAGGATGTTGTGATAGACTTAGATATATTTTCTTTATTATTCATTTTTTTCATCCTGAAAATCTGTTTCAGCGGGTGCCATGTTTGCTTTCTCAAGCTTCTTCTTCAGCTTCTCCCAGCGCCGCTTCTCCTTCTTCACACGCTTCTCATAATAGTTTTTCTCGCCAAAAACGTTCCAGATCGCCTGTTGCTTCGTAATTTCCTGTTCCTGCAATCGCAACCCGAAGACTTTGAGCAGTTTACCCATCAAATCACCTTCTTTTTACCGATAAACTGAAGATCATCAATATTCTCATACTCCTTGATTTTCGCCTCGTCCTCAACATACTGGGTTTCGTCGAACCACGCCATCCGCTCATATTGAATATCGTATTTTTCGCTAGGCGGATAAAGATCCGTCGCAAGCGTTAACCCAGGACTGTTCGGATGCACCGTTGTTTCGCCGATGAAGGCGTCGCCGTTCAATGTTACTCTGCCCCACGCGTGGTAGCCGAGAACGGTTTTTGTCTTGGTGTCGAGGACCGCGCCGAACTCAACCGCCGCATCAAAACCCAAAATCCTCAGCAATGTTACGAAGTAGCAGGCGGTGTCGATGCAGATGTTCGACTACTGCGAAAACCTCATCGTGAACAGTGATGTCTTGAACAGGTTTCTGAGTTCGGGGAGAGGAGGTAAGCACACGCGGACTGTGGTGAGGCTTGGCCGACCCTTCGGAGGCAAGATAAAGGCGTTGCCGTGTAGTCCAAACAGGTTGAGGGGAAAGCATCCGGATGTGCTACTGGTGGACGAGGCCTCGATCGTGCCCGGCGAGATGTTGGCGAGTGAGTTGATTATGATGCTTACGAAGCCGGGGGCGAGGCTGATCATGGCGGGCACACCCTTCGGTTTTGATCATCCGTTCAGGGCCGCGTTTGAGAACCCAAGCTTCAGTGTATACCATGAGACAAGCTACACGTCGCCGCTGGTAAGCCGCGTGAACCTGGAGGAGTGGAGGCAGATGATGACGGAGGAGCAGTGGACGCGGGAGGTCGAAGCGAGATGGGTGGAGGCTTCGGACAGCTACTTCCCACTCGACCTGATCCGCGAATGCGTGGATCCGGGGCTTGAGTTGGTTGCGGATGTAGAGCGGGTTCCGGCCCACGTGTTGAAGAAGCCTACTTACGGTGGGCTCGACCTGGGTAAGCATCGGGACTTTAGTGCGTTGGCCGTTGTGATCCTGGACGGCGAGCGATTGAAGCTTGTTCATCTCCATCAGTTTCCCAGGGAGACGGGTTACGCGGAGGTGATCGCGTACAGGATCCTAGCCGGGCGAGTGTTCAATTTCAGAAAGCTTGTAGTTGACAAGACGGGTGTAGGCGACCCGATCGTGGAGGAGCTGCATAACATAGGTTTAGCGAACGTAGAAGGCATCGTGCTGACCGAGACGAATAAGGAGGAAGTGCTGAGCCGTCTTAGGATTCAGATGGAGCAGAGGCGCCTAGCCGTAAGCTATCATACACTCTTGATCGACCAGATGAACGAGCAACAGTACGAGTATCGGAAGCCGAAGACCGCGCAGGAGAGAATCCACTTAAAGTTCAAGCATCCGGCTGGGCGTCACGACGATGTGCTCTGGGCCTTTGCTCTTGCAGTCTACGCGGCGAAGGAGAGGCTGGATCGCAGCAGAATCATCGTGAGGCCTTTCTGAACCGTCGAGCACATGTTGTAATATGGTGGGAAAAAGTGACAGAAGGCTTGGATCTGTTTAGATTCTTTCGTGCAGATGCGATGTTTCCTGATATGTCAAAACTTCCAAACCACGCTCTTAAATACTGCTGAACGCGTTCAAACCTATTCGTCTCGGTTGCGGTCTAGATTGGCCAATCGGTCGATCAGAGAGGCGCGGTTCAACGAACTGCTTCTGGAAGCCATAGACGATAGTCTAAACCGCTTGTTTGGTGGAATAGCTGGGAACCTTGTATATTCCTTTCTTGAGACAGCTGCCTCTCTGGACCGAGAAGACATTACGAGCGATCTCATTGGCTTCGATGCGGGTTTAAGGAAACTTCTTGGTTCAGGCGCCACGGTGCTGGAGAAAGTCATCGTGAAAGAGCTGTATTCCAGACTCGGCCTAAGTGTTCCCCTAGACGACTCGTTTACAGAACTGATTGAGAAGGCGAAGAACACATACTCTATGAGAAGAGGTAAGATAGAGGTTCTGCTCTAATGGAAGTCGAGAGAAGAGCTGTTAAGATCCGGTCGGACGGCACTTGTGAACATGGATTTCGAGCCCTCGTCTACTGCATTATTGACTTAGATAGAACTTGTCCAGAAGACTCGGAAGGCAGGCGCTGTTGCTTCTTGTCGTAAGAGTCTAAAAGGGCAACTTTCAGAATCAGCACATTCTCTTCTCGGTCGATCGATCGTTGAGTTCAAAAAAAGGGGGGAAAGGGAAGTCTAAACAGTGATTTTTGGGCTAGTCCTTCTGCTTCTGAGTATCGTTAACGCCGCTATCGAGATCATACGCACAAATCAATCGCGTACACCCATGTGTGCCCCAGAAAAAATCTATAAGAAGACGAAACGTGGAGAAATCTGGCTGTAACCTGACGCGATTGCGCGCATGTCAGAGATAGAGGAGAGCCTTGACAGGCTGGAGAAGCAACAAGACCAGCCATAGATCGCTTCTAGGTTGGCTTCTCGAAATCTGGCGCGCGTGTTGCTCTCCTTTCACCAAGTTTCATTTCAATATATCTTCCAATCTCGTATCCTGCTAAGATGCCCAGGGCCAGCAAAAAAATGCCGAGATACAGTAGGTCAAGCATCAGGTTTTTGGCAAGAATACCTTCTACCGTGCTGGACTCCGGCATCAAACCAATTATGTGAAGAGAAACCAGAACCACACATATAACGAGAACTATATCAAAAAGAACGAATAGCAGATTCCTGCGACTTGGTTTCTCGAAGACAGACTTGAACGTTCGCCCCCCAATTGTAAATCTCTTACCAAACTTTTGACAAAACTCGGCGTCTTCGCCTACTCTAACTCCACATTCTGGACAAAAAGGCATTTTCGCTCAAGAACATTTCAAGGGACGACTCCTTTAATCTTTTGTTTAACCTTTGTTTTCGTTCCACTCAGTCAAATTACACTTTCGGGTCAATCGTCTCGTTTATGTAATTTTCCATTATAAATGGCGCCCACTAATCTCGAAACACGATTTTGATTGACTGATAAACCCGTCGCCAAATCGTTTCCTGCTTCTAAAGATCCTTGGAAGCCTCTAGAGAAGAGGCCGGGCACCAAGATTCTGGATAAAGCTAGGAAGGAGCGATCAGACTCGGCCAGAAAATCCCGGATGTTTCGAACAAGCACAGGGCTAGAAAAAGAGGATGTATGAATTGTAATTGTCACGCTGCCCCTCTACGTGAGTCAAACAAGAGCATCTGATTATATCGTCTTGGAACCTGGCGAACAAATAGTGTTTGAAGTATAATCGTAGCTTTATGGAGGTTGTGTTGTATGCAATGGAATATTCGTCATTACGAACCGGAGTCCTTTTTCTGACAGGCCAGTCGGTACTGCCAAGGGTCAGTATTCGGCTTGATGATATTGTAACCGTTCAAACATATGTGAAACTATATTTCTTTTCGTGGAAAGCTACTGAACTTCGATAGACAACTTAACATAGATGGAAAGCTCTTACTCGCATGTCAGGAATCAATAGACGAGTGTTTTCTATACGAGCGCTGAAATGTTGTAGACTTACTGAGATATACAACCAAGGAGGGTCGAAGCAGAACTGTCTGAGGCAAACAAAAAAGCGTTAAAAATTGTGAAAAATATTCTGAAAGAACGAAAAGAGTCGTCAAAGATTGAGGTCAAGAGGTCGATAGAACTCATCAGTGTCGAAAGCGAAAAGATCGAAGAATGCATAGTCGGTATTGCAAACTCAAGTCCCATAGAAAGTGACGGTTGGATCGTGTTTGGAATAGATGACTCTTTTGAAGTTGTTGGAAGCGTTGATCTAACTGGGCAAAGGGTACTTGATGAGAGTATTGTGAAGGCAAGGAAGCAACAGTTCTCGCAGATAGCTGGGAGAGTCAAGCCTCCTCTTCATTATGATTGGTTTGATGTTGAGGTCAAAGGTAAGAAAACCTTTGTGATCAGAATTTCATCTCGAAAACCGGGTCATTTCTTTCAGACTTCAAAAGGGGCGGTGTTGCATAGGCTTGGTGAATACACTCAGACTGCAGATGAACATCAGATACGCATCTGGCTTGGAGAGGTAGAGGAGACTGTTCCTCCAATCCCCCCATTTGAAGAACCAAAGGTTACCTCCCTTGCAATCTATCTGTCAGTATTGATTGTTGGTTTTTCGGGTTTCTTTTTTTGGATTGTCAGTCCATCCCGTTTCGTCCCGAATTCTTTTATCTCCCTTGTCGTCGTCGGAGTAGTGTTACTGCTGCTCCAACACTTGAGATCTTGGAAAACAAGTGAGATATTCCGATGGTGTATGTCCCATTCGCATAGGATCATTGGAGGAGTTTTTGTCACATTCTTGGCGAGTTTGATATTTGGTCTCTCATTGAATCTGTATCCAATAGTTTCAAGAATTAGATATTCGACACACTTGTCCGACATACCACTCTCGTCGTCTATTCTTCTTCTTATTCTTCTTGGTACAGGTGTTCTTCATCTTCCTGATGTTCGAAGAATTAGCTTGAGAATAACGGTGCAAAAAACCGTGGGGCTCATGAAGCAAAATAGAAGACAACTGTTAACGCTTATAGTAATTACATCTGTCGCCACAGCCAGCATTGTGCCTTTAGACATTAACCTACTAATTTGCACTCACAGAGTGAAGTTTGTGGAAAAAGAGATTATACTTGACGGAACAGTGTATGTATATCAACGAACACGCTATTCCTTCAGCGGATACGTACGAAACAAGGAGAGAGTTCATTTTATTGCACCGCTCATTCCATTAACTACAACTGGTTACTATATGCTATCTAGCAACTCAACGCAACAACCTAGAATAACTACTCAAAAAGGCCTTCAAGTGACCTTGGCATTTGAAGAAGTGTACCTGAAAGGCTTAGAAATATGCTTTGAGAAAGACGCAAGCGAGTCGCTAATTGAAGTCGAATACTATTCGGAGATGAACATTACTACAATTGCGACAATTCAGCTATCGCATGAGAGACATGTTCAAACCTTTCAAAATGGGACTCTACAGTGGGAAACAGAGATCACCATCGTTAACAATTCCCCTTATCGATTGACTATTAGAGATGATATTCTAATAGCATACAACATAGTCTCTTTTGCAGTAGAAGAGAAGTCTACAAATTCGGGCTTGTATTTGTGGGCTTCCAAGAATCTCTACCTTTATGGGACATTATTTGAAGGAGGAAGATACACTGCAAGAATAAGGTACAATGAGGGGTGAAGAATTGATTGAGACATGAAATGAGGCGAAACATTGGAATAATGATGACTGTAATCCTATTATTGCTGATGGCAGTTAGATATAATCAAATACCCTCCTTGTTGTGCGTGTCTACGAAGCTTTTCCTATACAGGCTTCCTAACTACAGTTCAGGTTCGATTCAGACAACTTCCTTAAGAATGGTAACTCTGCATTTTGAATATGATAATGTCTCTCTGTATCAAGGCTATAATGAATCCATTAGGACAGATGCCCATTGGAAGCTGCTAATCATTGCGAATGAATCAGATTTTGCTGATATTGTGTGGGAACAAGAAATCCTGCCTGGGTCTGAAAGAATTGGGGACTATGCCGGAGTCGTTGAAAAAACTTTCAAGATAGGTGGGAGCTTCACTCTCTGGATAATCCTGAAGGCATTATACGATGATCAAGAAAAAGTGGTAGACTGTTCCTTTCGGAGAATCGATATTTTATCATAAGCGAACAATGAGGACTTGTCTACATTATGCGGAAAAATTGGCTAGGAGGTTGTCTGTGGCATATCTAGTTGTGTAGCGATCGATACCAAATAATGACCCATAATTAATCGAAAGTGGAGGAATAGGACGTTACACTAGATTCTTCCGGGAAAGAGTGCCTTCCACACACTATCATACAATATATGATTAGAGGCAAAGTAACCGAAGCCGATTTGACAGTTGGTGGACTCTTCAGTGTGTTGATAAGTTTGGATTGTTTTTCACCTCGGTTGACCAGCATGGGCTTAATAGCTTGCACAATAATTGTCTCATTTTTCACTGGGAAACACTACCTTCAGAAAGAAAAATAACAAACATACTACATACGGTTAGGGTCTACTTAACAATGAGAAAGAGAAAGGTAGTGTGATTAATTAATCAGCATAAATACACCAAAAAGGTAATCTGTTTCCTTTGTTAATAATGATTGGTTAAATTAGTTGAACAAGGAAAATATTTCTTCAAATGATATGTTTGAACAACATATTCAAAATTTAAAAAGTCAAGATGCAGCACAGCAAATTAAATCAATTAAATCTTTAGGTGAGTCAGGTAATAAAAAAGCAGTTGAACCATTAATTGGACTTCTAAAAAACTCTGCCAATGTTGATGTTCGTATAGAAATATTGAATGTGTTGGGCAGTATACGAGACCCAAAATCGATTGATTCCATAAAAATAATGTCGTTTGACTCTAATGAAACAATAAGAATTAACGCAATTACTGCTCTCAGCAATTTTAGCGCTGAAAAAGAAGCAGTTGATAATATTATTGCAAAACTGAAAGACTATTCTCCAAATGTTCGAAGTAATGCAATACGTGTTCTGGGAAAACTGCAAATTTCTAAAGCTACACCTGACATAGTTATTTGCTTAAATGAACCTGCGTTAGCACCAACTGCTGCAGAAGCATTAGCTAATATTAAAGATAAAAAAGCAATAAAACCGCTTGTTGAGGCTTTATTAAAACATCCCGCCGAAATAAAAAAACATATGGCCAACGCCTTGACTGAATTTGGCATAAAGGTGGAAGATAATCTTATTCCTTTGCTATCAATAAACGAAGACCCAACTAATTTGATCTATATTAGTAAAATTCTGGGCGACGTAAAAAGTCAAAAAGCCATTTATTCCTTAATAGAATTATTTTCACACCCCAACACACAAGTAAAAGACTCTATTTCAGCAGCTTTGACAAAAATACCCGAATCCTTTGATCTTATTATGAATAGATTTCAAGCTGATCCAACAAACACCTTTATCGTAAAAACATTAAGTGGGTTAGGTAAAGTAGCTACAAATGCATTATGTAAATTGAAAAGCGAAACAGAAGACGAAAATTTACGCCAACAAATAGATCTTACCCTAACACAGATAAAAGACAAATATCTGCCTTACCTTTCATCTCCATCAGAAGAATCAAGACTAGAAGCATGTGAAATATTTGCTGTTTTACGTGAACCTGGAGCGTTAACACAGTTAACTAAACTTCTTACAGATCCAAATGGAAGAATTAGAAGATTAGCTGTCCGTGGCCTTAGATTAATTAAATCTCCCGATTCTTTTACTCCTTTGTTTGCGATGGTGAACCAGGAAAGTGAAGTTTCTGCAATTATTGAAGGGATTCAAGCATTAGGCGAATACCCAGAAAACCAAGAAGTTATAGATTTATTAATTAAAGAAACTAGGAATAGACGCTCTCCAAAAATTCGGATTGAGGCAATCAAAAATCTTGTTAAAGTAAAAGGCGAAAAAGGGAAAATAGCAGATGCAGTTATTGAAAGAGTTACTGATGATCCTGAAAAAGACGTTAAGTTATGTGCCATTGAAGAGATTGGAAAAATAGCAGATAATCGGTCGATAGAACCACTAAAAGAACTTCTAGTAAGTGCTGACAAAAATATAGCAGAAAAAACTCGTGAAGCTCTAAGACAAATATACAATACTAATTTTAATATCATTCAAGATGAAAATGCTACTGAGGAACAGTTAATCCATGCATTAGACGCTTTTAGTTTACTCGGCGAACCCAAAATAGTACAAGATTTAATTGAAATATTGAATGATAATCCCACAGCAACTATCAGAGCTAAATCGGCACAGGCAATAGGCTCTATTCGTGATGTTAAGTCGTTACCTACAATTAAAGAAATACTACAGAAAGAAACAAATCAAGAAGTTCGTAATGCTATTGAAAATGCGCTTGCTTTATTGGAAGGAAAAGAAGCAGAACGATCAGAGGAAATTGACAAGTTACGTTCTGGAAATAAGGAATTTACACCACTTGAAACTTTGTCAATAATAAAAGGTACAGAACTTCCTTTTCCAAACAATATCTCCAGTGATATTGTTGAGAAATTAGAAAAAGCAATTCTCCATTACAAAAACAAAGCTTATTCTGATTGTATAATCCGAATTAATGCTACGTGTGAAGCATTAGTAAAAGCACTTTTCAATGAAAGAAAATCAGAATTGAAGATTGATCAAGAAAAATTTGAGAGATTAATGAAGAGTGATCATGCAAATAGGATTGGTAAAATAAAAGATACTTTTGGTGATGCTTTATATAGTGAACTACTGGCTATTCATCAACATCGCCTTCAAACCGACGCACCACATGCTGGGGGTAAAGCTATGACAGTTCCTGAAGCAAATCTAGTAATACAGTTATTTAGAAGTGTTTACTTCAAAATTGAAAAACTAATTTTGAAAGAAAGAATTCGTGAATAGTTTTTCCACGATTCGCTTTTTATGAAGCCCCCAGCAATATCAAGTATAGATAATAAACTTGCAAACAATCGGAATGCCTGCTAAATGATCGAAACTAAATATGGATAGATCTGATAGAAATTCTGTGATTGCAGGGATATCTATTATTGTAGTTATCATAAATGACCTTTTTTAAGGACAAATGTGAGCTATCAATAACATTCTTCGATATTCTTTAAGATCATGATTTGATTGATCGATCGCTCTTTGAAAGCTGTGTTTTACTGATCACGTGACTATAGTCAAAAAGAGGGCGAGATATCAAATATAGAGATATGGTTTTTGCCAGAAGACCGTTTATTAAGACATGTTTCTTACCACTTCAAAAAATAGGGGGTTGCGGCAGACGTCTCCAGCGGCAGTGGGTTCGAATCCCACCTCTATGTCAGAGACTGCACACGGTTTACCTGTCACTAGTATCACAGATATGACAGTTTTCTTGGGAATCAGAAAGATTTTGTTAAAAGAACAAGCACGCACGATACAATTGACTGTGTCTATCTACCAGCACCACAATGTGGGCATTGATTCGCCGTTTCGTCATAGAGTCTACCGCAATGTTGACAACGCACTTTGACGATTTCCCTTATTATTTCTCTTTCTTTGATTACCGCTTGTTCTCTTCCAGCTTGTTGACTGGAACTAGGTAGTACACTCTTTCTTCTCAGGATCGTTTCCATTAGTTCTTTTTTTCGAGAGTCTCCGATGTCTCTGGGAAAATCAAGCACTGCACCCGCATCAATTCCTGCGACATTGAAATATAGGACTAGAAGCTTCTTTTTCTTTTTGAAAATCAACGACCCCAATCCAAGGAGTAGAGCTCTAGTCAATGTGATCTTATCTTGTTCCTGAAGCTCTACTCTTTTAATGTCCTTCAAAGGAACAAACCATTTCTTACTCTTTGTCAAACCAGCCCAGAATGAGACTTCAGTTTCATCTACTCTCAGGTCTCCTCCCATTTTTTTCATGAATAAGGGGTGTCCTCCAAGATATTCAACTGAGAAGCTCTCCAATACTTTCCCACTCTCCGTGCAGAATATCTTAATGAACTAAGATTAAAGGGTTGGTAATAGGCACATGACAATTGCCTAATAGCTGTTTAGTTCTGCTTAGTAGTGATTCTCAAAAAACCAGCTGGAGTTTTTAATCGATAAACTGATTTAATTACGAATTCTTGAAAAATGAGGGGGTGGAGATTCGCGGGAGACATCTCCACCTATGGTAGGGTTCGAATCCAACCCCCCGAACCATTTATAAGCAAAGTCTCGGGGTTTTTGTACAGTAAATTCTAACCTCATTATAGCGCGCGATCATCTCAAGCTTTGCCTGCTAGAACCCAACAAAACGTAGGAATGGTCAAATATACTTTCCCAATTCGTCAATAATCTGACTAGCATCTTCGAGAATTGTTTGATTTCGTTCTCTCATATTTCTTACAGTTCCGTCTTCCTTGACAATTTCAAGCAACCGTTTGCATACATCATCTACTATCCTATGCTTATCTTCACCGATTCTTCCGCTGGGCAAGTAAATTTGAAGTTGCTCTTCACGAAACTTGAATCTTTCACTCAGGATTTGTCTGGGAGTCTTCTCTTTCAAAATCGCTTCTTCTAGTCTTACTTCATTCAGGAGATAGTTCCCAACAACTAGTTTGAAGACAACAGTGCCAAAGGTGTCTGATTCGTTTTTTGAGATTTCAGGTAATGCCATACGAATTGTCTCTTCGATAATACCCTTCACAACTCTATGGACTATCTCATATGTTTCCAATTTCGTTTTAAAGGATTCAATTCTATTGCGAAGCTTGTTTTCCAGCTTGAAGAACAGAAAATCGCTCATAATTTCCCTTAGATCTTCAACCTTATTCCGAATTTCATAATCATAGTCCTTTACGCTTTGGAGAATAACATTGAATTCTCGTAGAAGAGGCCCATAGACTCTGTCTATCATCTCTTTCTTTCTAGCTCTGGAAGGATACCGCCATGATACAACCAGACTTGAAAAGGCAACAACTAGCGATAAAACCGCAATCCAGTTCTCTATTAAATGGAGGAGAATATCGGTTAGCATGAGAACCACATTCCATTATCAGATATCAGTACTAGATAGCTTATTTGTAATCCACAATTGTCCAGCAGCGTTGATGTTCTGTTCGCTTTGTTCTTACCGTCAAAAGGTGGTTTTCCTTTCTCTGTCGTCTCAAATTTTAGAAAAGCATTGTCCTAATTTTTTAGGACAAATCTAGACGACCGCCCCCTCAGCCTTGGACAACCACCCCAGCAAAGCGATAAGGCGCCGTGCTCTTTCTTTTCCTGAAGAGCTTGTAGCCTTCCATCTGGGTGACGTACTCGAATCCTGCCTCGGTTAGGGTGTAGGCCTCCTTGACATCGTTGGCGACTCTAACAGTGAATTGGTCAATTGTGGCTCCGAAGAGCGCTGTCTCGAAGTCTATGTATTTGAGGTTGTTCCCGATGTGTCTGTGTCCCAAGAGCCTCTGGACATCCAAGACGTCTTTGGTCATATGCCGTTCAATGGTGGCCTTCCAGTGGCGTAACGTTGTGAAGCTGATCTTCAGTAACCCGGGATTGCCTAGCTTATGTGCAGCTCGTTTGCAACGGGTTTAGTTTTGCTGGTTCGATCACTGATGTTAAGGTGCTGGAGTGGGCCTTAGCGGACGTGAAGTTTAAGGGTGCTCATTATGTTTTTACGACTAAGCATCGATTACCCAGACTTGTAATTGATTTGTTTGCCAAGAGCGCACGCTAATGCCAAACAATCGAAGCGCTCACAACTACCAAGAGTGTGATAGCGCCCAAGAGCACGTATCCCTTTAACGGTAATCTTTCCTTTTGCAGCGTCTCCATCTTCATTAGTGTTCATATAGAACATATTCATTTTAAGACGTTGTTCCTCGACAAGTTTCTGGATGTGTCCTCAGCATGGTCACGGTACTTGAACCATTTCTTCTAAGCCTTATTGCAGGGATGGCTACGGGGATCGGCGGGATAATTGTCCTCATGCTGAGAAGAGTAGCGACAGAGTCGTGAGTTTTTCCTTAGGATTCGCCTCCGGCGTGATGCTGCTAGTCTCATTTAACAACCTCTTCCTCGAGGCCCAAAAACTGCTCACGCACATCGAGTTAATAGTCATGTTCTCTGCAGGCGCTCTCACGATGATCGTGCTAGACTTGATCATCCCTCACATTGAACTGACTGCCAGAAGCAAAAATGACAGAAACGCAAAAATGCTGAGAAGAGGGACGCTTATAGCCGTAGGCATAACACTTCATAACCTGCCCGAAGGACTTGTTGTTGCCGCAGGCTACGCTTATCTGCCCAGACTAGGACTGATAATTGCCATAGCCATAATGCTTCACAACATACCTGAAGGCGTCGCAACCGCCATTCCACTTGCAGAAGCAGGAATGAAGCCCTTCAAGATTGCAATCATTACGTTTCTCTCAGGACTGGCCGAACCAATCGCAGCCCTAGCAGGGGCCCTTGCTCTCTCCCTTCTTGGAACAAAGACTATTGTCGGTTTCTCACTCGTCTTCGCAGCAGGAGTGATGACCTATATCACCGCAGACGAGTTGATTCCTGTCGCACACGAGTATGGCTATAAACACACGGTCTCTGTCAGCCTCTTGTTCGGGATCATATTCACTCTTCTTGTCGATGTCTTATTGAGCTAGACAATCCAGACGCTTAGATAGGTCGATTCCCGGACACTGTTCCTTGGCGCCAGAATCTCCTCAAACTCTTGAAGCAACATATCTCAGATGCGAAGCCGTTTGGCCAATCTAGTCGAAGATCGGGAAGTATTAGCAGAATATGCGGGAGACAAGTGGGCTACTGTCAAGTGTTAGCCAACGATGGAACAGTGGAAGTCCGTGTAGCCATTGGCAAGTTGGGTTTCAGAAAGCCCTCATCATACCTCGTCTCGTAGCGCGCGCTATCTAGTGCGATGATCGGGCACCAAGCGTGGACGCGAAATCAATAGCGAAAACAAAAAAGAGGGGGAAGGAGATTGTGGGGGATATCTCCACTATTTTGGGATTTAAGCTAATCCTATGATGATTCTGCCAGTCAATTTTTTCATTAATAAGATTTTTTCACAAAATCCTACTTTCGCCGAGCAAATCTTCGGTTTCTACTCCGCATTTTATTCGTCTCTTTCTTACTTTTCTTATGCATTTTTTCGCCTCACCTTTATCTACACATTTCATTCACAATCTTCAAGACGCCTGTTCTAGTAATCTCTTCAGATTGTCTTCCGGACATTCTTCCGCTGATTAGCTATCGTGCGAGATACATAAAAAGCTCAACATCTAAGCTTGGCTGCAAAAAAAAGGGATGTGGAGTTTAGCGGGTGATATCTCCACTTGGGGTGGGGTTCAAATCTCTCCCGGCCCACCACAGATTCTCCCGGCCCATTTTAGGTTGTTTCCTCCCTACGGAATATTTGGGCGCGATCCATCGGACAGATGTATTCGAAGCTTGACTCCACTAGATTGCAGGCTTCTTCAACTGTCGATGCTACTTCTGAAACCTAGATTTTAAGTCGATAAAAAAGATAAATGCGGCGCCTAATGTCTGCGTTTCTAAACATATAGTCAACTATAATTCTTTTGATTGATTCGATTTGTATCGCACATTTGCGAGAAAAGTCAACGAGATGATCTCGCTAATTTCTATTGGGATGCGCGCGCACGCGCGATTGGCTGGAAAGGACTTAAATGAAGCTTTGCCCAAAGAGAATAGCCATGTTTCGCTGGTTGAAGGGCTTCTGTCTCTTCATATCGGCTGATCGAGGTATTATGCTCTTCATGATCACCATGGGTTCTGCCATCCTAGTCGGGCAGCGCTCTCGATGGTTAGAGGCCATCTATCTTGGAATCATAGGCTTCTGTGGGTGGAGTTGCGTAGACGCCGTCAACAACATATTTGATGTTGAGTTGGACAAGGAGTCAGACCCCTTACGGTCGGAGATCACAGAGAGCTTGGGGTCACGGGGCCTAGTCGTGGTTGCGTTCTTCGCATTAGCTTCTGTAAGCTTGGGTCTGGCAACAAAAATGCCCTTTGTTACGTTCTTTATCTTGTTGGGCCTTCTCTTCGGTTTAATTTACTCGGTTCCGCCCCTCAGGTTGAGACAGACAATCTACAAGCCCTTAGTAAACAACGCTGTGGGAGCCATCCCTGTCCTGATAGCCTCTGCCTTCTACAACGCCTTCACCGTAGAAGCGTACGTGTTAGCCTTGCTCGTCGGTTTGACGACCGCGACCAACAGCCTATGGGAGGATCTGGCGGACTACTCATCAGATCTGAAGAGTAAAGCGAGAACAATTCTGGTCGTGCTGGGCTTTAGAAGAGGGATTCACTACACAATTTTGCTTGGCTACTGCCTCATCCCTCTGATGGTTCTTGTAGGTCTGATGTTCAAGCTAGGAGCCATCTATTACATCATATTGGCTGCACTTGCGACCTTCGAGAGCGTTCATATTCTCCAGAATCGTCGAATTCTTTTTGGAGCCGATGAGAAGGCGATGATTAGGCTGGGGTCATTATTGGCCAGAGACTTCGTCGTCATCGCTGTCGTACAAACCACGAACATGATGCTCAGCAGCTACCTCAAATACGTCTTGTTCGCCTAGCGCGAAGGAATTGATTCCAACATTCTACCAAATATCTCAGTAATAAGCCTGAGTATAAGAATTGCATAATGCGATCGATCTCCTGAAAATGCTTGATGCACTTCAGAGGAAAGTCGCGCGCGAAAACAAATTCAATTAAAGTTGAACGAAAAAAGAGGGGATGAAGAATAGTGGAAGATGTCTCCACCTAGGTTATGGTCCATGCTAGACGAAGCCCCTGCGAATGGCGAATAGATAAATAGTTCGATAAAAAATGGCATAAATTCTGCCATAATAAGTGGTATCCTCCAAGCTACCGGATAAGTGGCTAAGCCACGGTTTGCCGATCAAGGAATTAGAGTTTTGCTAAACGAAACTCTGCGCAATTCTGCATTGATACTCTAATTCCTCTAACTTCTCTAGCTTTGTTGAATCGCCTTAAATCAATCAACCCACCCCTGATCAACCGACCAACATTGACCTACACCACCCTAGACAAGGTTCTCCACCGCGCCAAACTGCGGAGCACCGATGTTCACGCAAACAGCGAAACAGCAACCGCGATCGTCTCCGAGTGTATGGCGGACGCGGAGGCCGAGATCAACCTCATCACACGCAAGCCCGACGGCTGGACCGACTCCGAAAAACATTACACTTCCATTCAAGCCGCTGCAACGAATCTGGCGGCCTCCTACCTCTTCGAACAAGACCTAGCCGCCTTAGCGAGTGGACGAGTAAGCCGAGAAGTCACGGTCCAACGGTCAACCGAACTCTACAACCGCGCCATGGCCATGCTGAACAGGCTTTCTAAAAAACTGTATATTGCGGTCAGCGAAGGCGACCTATTCTACCGCACAGACCAGCACAAGTGGCATATTTACAACGGGTCGGCGTGGAAGGAGCTCACCGTCGAGCAACTGCGTCTCGAAGCCAAGTCTGTGCAGTCGGACTATAATGGTGGTTGGTCTGCTTCTTGGACAACAGCATTCAGCAGTACGCCAACCGTCGTCTGCTCACGAGAAGACAGCGGACAAGGCTACCCCGTCTGTTCCAGCAAGAGCACGACAGCCTGCAGCGGCGTGATAAAGGACTACGCGGGCGGAGGCGAACACTATGCCAATGTGGGTGTACACGCTAGGGAGCCAACTTAAGGGTGAATGAAATGGTTTGGAAGACAAATCGAGTACTAACCAAGAGCAACAAGGTCGATAAGGTCTGGGCCGACATAGACTTCGACATCCCGAACAAGAGGGCGAAGATAGCCAAGTTTCTTCACGGCTCGACAGAGAAGATAACGAATCTCACGCGCAGCGTAGACATAGCCGCCATCAAAACGGATGGACGCGTATGGGTCATAGCCGTCAACCTAGACTACACGATAGACATCGTCCCGTTTGACCAGCAAAAACCCGAATATCTAGCGCATCTAGCCTTCATCGACCCAAACTCAGAAACAATAAACCTGCTACAATTCACAGAGGAATAACGAAGAACGGGTAACAACAATGCCGGCGAAGCAACGCCTCACCGCAATGATCGACAACGGCCTCAACGAACAGCTCAGGCGACGCTTCCACGACGCCTACCACGAAGCCCTCCTCAACAAGCGGAACCCGCCCAGCTTCAGCGCCTGGTTCAACAAGTGGCTCAAAGAGCGGATCTAGCTACCCTTCAAAGCAACCTTAACCGTCGCATACGGCTCCGGCACCACCACGGTCGTCCCCTTCAACCTCTCCCCAACGATCCTCCGAAACTCCTCAGCCTGAGCCGCAGAGGCGTGAATGACCACCGCCACCCTAGGCCTCAGATCCAACGCCATCCTAAGAGCGTCCCTCGGAGAAGCCGTGGGCGATGGCGTGCCCGCGGGCAGAAACGCCAAGTCGGATCCATAGCCCTTCAACGAAACGTATCCGGAATCCCCTCCGTGGAAAACGCCCAACTCGCCGACCCCAACCCGATAAAGGCTTATCGGCCCGCCATGAATTCCCCTGACAACGGCCACATCGAACCCGCTAACAGTGTAGGTTCTCCCGGGCTCGGCCCGCGTCAACCTATCGGACGCAACAACCCCCTTCAAATCCCCGGCCACCAGAGGCTCAGCCACCACACGAGCCCCCGTCGCCTCAACGATCTCAGCCGCCTCCTCCCGCCTGTAATGGTCGCCGTGGCTATGCGTGAAGAGCAAAAGGTCAAGTCTCTCCAAGGAGCCTATCTCTCCACCCTTCAAGAGATCGGCCACGTCAAAGGCAACGACCCCGCCCGCCGTTCTCACGACGACGCCAGAGTAGCCCAAGTACATGAACGCCGCCTCCCCCCTCCCCAGCGGCATAGCAAAAAGCTCCCTAACCGATTCAACCTTCCCAGCCAAGAGCAATCCCACCAACCTTCATCTTACTCCCCACGTATATTAAAGATACCAACATCCCATCTTCTACCGAATGTCGTCGACCGGGCCAAACGGCTTCTGCGACTCTTCAGCGCCCCCAGCCTTAACAAGCGCACCCTCCAACACATCAAGAACCTCGTCAACACGCTCAAAGTACGACTTATCCCTCAGATACCTTTCACGGGGACGCGGAATATCGATTTTGACGTCCCCAACAATCCTCCCAGGCCTCGGCGACATCACGATAATCCTGTCCGCCATGAAGACGGCCTCCTCAACGTTATGGCTGACCATGACAAACGTGTTCGTAGGCAACGACGGGTTCCGCCAAATATCCAGCACAAGGGACCGCAAAGTCTTCGCCGTCAACTCGTCCAGCGAGGAAAACGGCTCATCCATCAGAAGCACCTCCGGATGCAACGCCAAGGCCCGCGCGATGCCAACCCGCTGTTTCATCCCACCCGAAAGATCATGGGGATAACTGTTCTCAAACCCCTCCAGCTCAACCATCTTAAGATGCTGCCTCGCCTCCTTAACCCGATCCTCCTTCCTCAAACCCAAAACCTCCAGTGGAACCTCAATGTTCTCCAACGCGGTCTTCCAAGGCAACAAGCCGAAGAGCTGGAAGATCATCGTAATCTTCGGGGTCGGCGCAGTAATGGGCTCACCGTGAAAAAGCACGTCTCCGCTGTCATGCTTTTCGAGGCCAGCAATTATACGAAGTAACGTCGACTTTCCACAGCCTGAAGGCCCGACGATGCAGACGAACTCGTCCACACCCACTTTAAAGCTTACGTCGTCGAGCACCGTCATCCTAGATCTTTCCAGCGGAAACGTCTTAGTCAGATTCTTTATCTCAAGCACACTCAACCCTTACACCTCAACATGAAACCTCTCGAATCTCCTGAGAAGCCGACGCCAGACAAGCGCCTCCATCGACAGCACGATCGCCGCCACGATCCCGAGAAGGAAGATGAGCAGAACCGTGTTTCCAAACGCGTATCCCGCCTTGTCGATCAAGGAACCCAAGCCCGGAACCGAGAGCGGCGGAACCCCCGGCTCCGATGACGGCAAGTACTCCGCAAAGATAATCGTGTTCCACCCCGTACCCCACGAGAGTATACTACCCGTCACGATCGACGGCAATATCGAAGGAATAACGATGTGCGTCACTCGATTCAAACCCTTAAATCCGAAGAGCTGACTCGCCTCCTTAATCTCCGTAGGAATATTCTTAACCGCACTCACAATGTTGAGGAACATATACCATATCATATCAAGAATCAGCATAGTTAGGCACGTAATCTCTAGGGCGAGTCTACCGCTCAGAAACTGACTCAACGTAAGAAACAGAACGGGAAACAGCGCCAGAATCGGAACCCCCTGACCAATATTGTATATCGGATAGACCACGGCGGCAACCCTTCTATGCTCAGCGGCAAGCACCCCTAGGCCAATAGCGACAACAAGCGATACCACGTAGGCAATCGTCAGCCGCCCCATCGTCATGAGGATCAGCAAAGGAAGCGCCCCAAGCTCATCGGCCGGCGGACTTGAGAAACCTTGCTGAATTACCCCAAAACTTGGAAAACGGCCGAACAGCAAATATAGAGTCAGAGTCACGACGCCAACAAGCAGCACCATCGCCGTCACCCGCTCAACACGCGCATACCTCCTCCGCCTCTGAGAGGCCGCGATCAATGACCTAAGCCAATGCAGCCGCCCCCCAAAGGAAAGCAGCCTCGCTGCTCTCGAAACTCCAAGCATACCCACCCCCGACAGGCCAATCTTGACAACGGGCTTGAACGTGCCTGTACTCGCCCGCTCCATCAGCCTGCTCCAAAACACATAATTGAAATAGACGACGATGAAGGTGATGAAGCCCAGCAAGATAAGCGACAGGTTCATGTCCTTATACTCGTAGGACACCTTCGCAAGCAGATATCCGAGTCCGCCCGAAGGCGGCTGGACCACGTTCCCCTTATACTGGATGTACTCCGCCGCAATTATGAAGAACCAGCCGTCGCACCACGCCAGGTTCGCGCCCGTCACCGTCGCCGGCATAACCGCAGGCAACACAATATGCCTAATGTACCTCCAACCCTTCAAACCGAAAGATTGAGCCGACTCAAGGACGTTCGTCGGAATAGCGCGAACCGCCCCAACCACACCGAAGAATATGGACCAAGCCATCGAGGTGAAGAGTAGAACAATAATAGACAACTCGATGCCGAAGTTGCCCCAAGCGAATAAGAACGCTATGACAACCGGGAAATACCCCAGTATCGGAATGGACTGCAGAAGATCTATGAAAGGAACGAGAACGATCGACGCCAACCTGTTGGTTGCCGCAAGTATTCCAAACGAGACTCCCCAAAGAACCGAGATAATCAACGTAAGGGTTATCCTGCTGATCGTGCTGAACGTGTAAAGCGGAAGGTACGCAACCTCCGGATAAGTGGCGGTTGCCGCGATCAACTGGAAGAGGGCAAATATGACCACCGGCCCCGCCAACAAGCCAACAATGTACCTTCTCAACCGCCTCTACCAACCAACCGCTAATAGTATCCAGCATAAGGAACGATGAAGCACTTAAAAATCTAACGCCCAATCAGACAAACCTTTCATGGCTTCAGAGGCGTTGGCCAAAAATCTTCTCTAAACCCTGCGTGAAACGATAGTAGTCGTAATACTTCACCAGGCTATCCTGAGGTCTCAACCGCTCCAAACGCTTCTCAATGATCCTAACGTAATCAGGATCAACCTCTATCCCTACCGAGCGCCTCCTCAACTGTCTAGCCACCACGAGCATGGTGCCCGTTCCGGCAAACGGATCCAAGACCGTATCACCCGGCATAGTAGACGACAGAATAATCCTCAGAAGAAGCTCCACCGGAGACTGCTGCTCGTGAACCCTGTATCCCCCACTATCCCTCATCGCCTCGTCTCCCGCAAAATAGCCGGAAGTCAACTCCCTAATATCGTCCCACACATCCGTGAGGTAAACCCCATTCCTCCTGCTAAACCTATATCCCGGAAGAGGCGGAAGATCAACCCGCAGCCTGTTGAAAACTCTCGGCCTAGGCCCTTTCGTGGCAAAAACGATGATCTGATACTGTTTACCAAACCTAAACTCGGACGGAACCGCCGACGTCTTCTTCCTCCACACAATCATATTTTGGAACGTCCAACCGGCCTCCCTAAGCATCCTCAGCACCCACTCCGCATTCTTCTCCCTCTGCATGAAGTAGATGGCTCCACCCTCAACAGTTAACTCGTAGACCTTCATCAGAATCTCTCTGATCCAAGCCCAATACTGCTCCTCAGGCTGGGCGTCGTCAAAGAACCTGTAGCCTTTTCCCTGCCTGTAAGGCGGATCAAAATAGGTAATATGAACATGGCCCACAGATCTCGCCTTGAGATGCTCAAGGCAGTCTCCCTTAATCACTCTAGGAGTAAACTCAGACATTTCCCTCAAAACCACAAATAGTTCGCCTGAATTAATAGGATTAGTTTTTATTTCGCTATACCGACACTTTACTACTGCAAAGTTTGTGGATGCGACAAACATGTTTTTTGCTAAAGTGGCTTCGACAAGCGACTTGGTGCCAGGCAAAATGATGGGCGTCGAAGCAGGCGGCAAACCAGTCTTACTTGTCAATCTAGAGGAAAAATACTACGCCATAGGCAACCGTTGCACACACGCGGGTTGCAAACTCTCGAACGGCGTACTCAAAGCCGAAAGCGTCCAATGTCCATGCCACCGCTCAGTCTTCGACATCAAAAGCGGCAAGGCGCTAGAAGCACCCGCAAAGCAACCCGAGCCCGTGTTCCAAGTCAAAGTTGAAGGAAACCAAATCTCGGTCGACGCCTAGGTACCAAGGGACAAAGTGAATTCAAACCGCTGCCTCTTTTTTCCCATTGCGACAATTATCCGCATGCCTAATCCCTATCCATAAACGGTTTTCAAGACTGTGAACACGTGTTGAACATGAATAACCTACATGTTCCTGAACCAGTATCCGGGGGCCTAATCCCATCCTACAAATGCAACGTGAAATGCGACCACTGCATGTACGCCTGTTCCCCTCTTTGGAAAGCGGACTGGATCTCCGAGGATGACGCGGAAAGAATTCTATCTCAACTATCTGATAAGATTCTCGAAAGCCCATTTGGAAAAGACAGAATCAACGTAAACTATGGGCTTCACCTCACTGGCGGCGAACCTTTCCTGAATTTTGATCTTCTGCTAAAGGTCACCCAAATAGCGCACAAGTACAAAATCCCGTCAACGTTCGTGGAGACCAACTGTTTCTGGTGCAGAAGCGACGAAGCTACAAAGGAAACGCTTGAGCAGTTGAGAGACGCAGGATTGCATGGCATGCTGATCAGCGTGAACCCGTTTATACTCGAAAAAGTGCCCTTCGAAAGAACGGAAAGAGCCGTCAGAATAGGCGAGGAAGTCTTCGGCGAAAACGCGATCGTATACCAGGAGTTTTTCTACGCCTCATTCAGAAAAATAGGAATCGAGGATACCTTGCCCTTCGAAGAATACTTGAAAATGGATCCAAGCGCCCTATCCTACGTGGAATTGCTTCCCATGGGCAGAGCGCCCTACAGACTAGGCCACATATTCAAAAAGCGTCCAGCTAGACGATTCTTCGGCGAATCTTGCAGAAACGAGTTGACGCGAAACTGGCATATCCACATAGATAATTACGGAAACTACATAACCGGCTACTGCGGAGGCATCTCTCTAGGAGACGCAAAAGACCTTCACTCGCTCCGTGAAATAGATCTAAGCAACCGGCCGATTCTCAATGCGCTAGTGACTGATCTTAAAAAACTCTACGAAGTTGGCAAAGAGTTCGGATACAGCGACCGCACCGAAGGGTACATTTCAAAATGTCATATGTGCGTCGATGTGAGAAGACACATAGCGCAGCAGACAGACGAATTTAAGGAGCTCAGCCCGAAGGAATTCTATCGTCACCTAGAGTAATCCTTTTCATTTTAAGACAGGACTCAATGTATTGGTTGTCTGATATGAGGCTGAAGAGTAAGGATTTTGAAAATGGCGGGAACATACCGTCCGAGTTCACATGCGACGGAAAAGATGTTTCTCCCCAACTATCATGGGATGAAGTTCCTGAAGAAACGAAGAGCTTCGCTTTAAGCCTCACGGACCCCGACTCACCCAGAGGCACATTCGTTCACTGGCTCGTATGCAACATTCCGGGGAACGTCCGAAGCATCGAAAGAGCAAACATCCCTAAGGAAGCGATCCAAGTCACAAACGACTTTGGCAAAAAGGATTACGGAGGCCCCTGCCCCCATACAGGAACACACCGATACTACATCACCCTCAACGCCCTCAACACCGAACGCCTCGAAGACGTTAACAAAAACAACTTCTTCAAAAAAGTTGGGGAACACGTTTTAGAAAAAGCGGAGCTGATGGGACGTTACAGAAGACAATAGAAATGATTACCAGTCTACTTTACCTTCACTTTGTGCTTCTTAGCTTCTGTCGGCGTCTTCTTCGGAACCCTTATCTCCAGTAAGCCGTTCTGGTATATGGACTCGGTCTTTTCAGGTACAACCTCTTCAGGGAATAAGATGTTACGGTAGAAGCCGGAGTACGTCCGCTCTCTTCTCACATAGCCTCTCTTCTCCTCTTCGACGCCCGTCTTGGCTTCAGCCATCTCTATGATATCGCGCGCGAGACCCAACTTATGAGGTTAATAGATCGTTCAGCGGTGAAGAACCTTTATATGAAATATGCGACTTATCAAAATTTGAGTGCTGATCTTGAAAGAAGTACAAAGATTGAAAAAAGAGATAGTCGATGTAACCAAACGCCTCTACGAAAGAGGAATTGTTACGGCATGGGGCGGTAACATAAGCGCTAGAATGGAGGGCGAAAACGAGTGTTGGATCACACCCAGTGGTGTGTTCAAGGGAGATTTGAAACCCTCTCAACTTGTGAAAATTGACTTTCAGGGAAAAGTTCTTGAAGGACGCTTCAAGCCGTCTGTGGAGGTGCCCTTTCATACCGAAGTCTACAAACGAAGGCCGGACGTCAATGCGGTGATTCACTCGCACAACCCAGTTGCAACAGGCTTGGGCAACGCCGGCATCAAAATCAAGCCTGTGAACCTCGAAGCTGCAACGCTTGGCGACGTCCCAATAATACCTTTTGCATTCCCTGGGACTACAAGGCTAGCTCAACTGATAGGAGAGAATATCGTAAACAGCAAAGCCATAATCATGAAGAATCATGGCGTGATAGTCGTTGGTAAGAACCTGATGGACGCCATGGCAATTGCGGATAACCTTGAAAACGTATCGATAACTATGGTAACCTCGCATCTCTTTGGCAACTTCGGAGAAATGGCTTCGCAGGATTTTGAGGCGATTAGAAAGATGCGCAAAACGTAGGGACAACGTTAGCCGATTTATCGATTTACATGCATTTTGAACGGATGACCGGCTCGATACCCATTGTTCATCCATCCCCTTCGACCGTTTTGAAGGCTCTGTCAAAGTTATTATGATACCTTTTTAACATATTTTCAACATCAATTCTCTGAGGGAAAAGTATTGTCCGAGGAAGCCTTCAATAATGTAATTTCTACGTTGGATTCTCAGGTTGAAGCGCTGAAAAAAGAATCCGTCCAAATCAAAATTCTGGTAGGCCCTGCAGAGAAGAAGAAGAAAGTTCTTGAACATGTTCTAGAAACTGTAAAACAGAAGGGACGTAAGGGCATCTATATCAACCTTGAAGACTTAATTGAAGAAATAGATGTTTCTGATCAGGAAGTTATCTTGATCGATGAGATTGACTCTTTAATTTTTAACCCCCCTCTTCGAAGACTGTCACTTAGAATGAAGTTAGATAGGATGTTTCAAGATCTCGGACCCCGTTTCGGGAAGTTGATTGTTTTCGGCGCAAGAACCAATGAGGGTCTAACGAATTTCAAAGACAGATTCAGATCGCTATATTCGAAAGCAGAAATCTTAGACATAAGGTAAGCGAGTAGACTTCGGCATACGTGGGCTCAAACACGGTGAAATTGAAGTTAATCGGCTGAAGTCTGTTGGTTGATGCGGCTACTTGGAACAAGCGAAAATGAGGACGGCTTGTTCCGGTAATCGGTTTTCCAGTAGCACGCGATAACTAAGCCGGAATACTTTCCGCGAATTACCGATTGAGATACTGATTACAGAACTGTTTTTCTGCAACTCCAGATCAAAGAATGTGAAACCTTTTTCTCTTTGATGGCCTCTATCTTCAATCTGATATTGAGGGAGAAGCATTGCCGAAGGAAAAACTGAAAGTTTTCGTTATTTCGCGATCTTTTGGGAAATATTGCAGAGAAGCTTTGGAACTAGTAAGAGAAGTAGCAGAAGTGGAGTTGAATCCTCTCAATCGAATTATGTATAAGGAGGACATCTTGAAGATCGTCGAAGATGTCGATGGCATAATTGGAAATGAGCTGTTCGACAGAGAAGTGCTTGAACACGCGAAGAGGCTCAAAATCATCTGCAGACATGGCCAGATTGGGGGAGAAAACGTAGATCTCGAAGCAGCAACAGAAATGGGTATTGTGGTTACTGACACTCCTTTCGTTTACGCTGAGTCTGTCGCGGACTTCACGATAGGTCTGATCATCAACTTGTTGAGAAACATCACCATTGCGCACATTGCAACTAAAGCAGGTAGATGGGAAACTACAAAGTATGTTGGCCGTACCGTTCACGGAAAAACCATTGGGATCATCGGACTGGGAAGTGTCGGGATGAGGGTGGCAAGGAGAGCTTCAGCCTTCGACATGAAAGTACTAGCGTACGACCCGTACATTGGTAAGAAAAAAGCAAAAGAAGTCGGAGCAGAACTCGTCACTCTTGAAGAACTTCTGAGTGTGTCTGACATTGTCACAATACATACTCCATTGACAGGCGAAACACGTAACCTGATCGGAAAACGCGAACTTGGTTTAATGAAACCTGACGCCATCATCATATCGACCGCGACGGGTGGAATAATAGATGAAGAAGCCTTGTTTGAGGCGTTGAATAACAAGAGAATACGCGGCGTAGCTTTAGATGTGTATCGCCGAGAGCCGCCCGGCGAAGACTTTCCATTATTCAGGCTCGACAATGTAATCGCTACGCCTCACATAGCTTCCTACACATTAGAAGGCATGCGTGAAATGGACATGATGAACGCTGAGGACATTGTAAGATTCTTCAAAGGACAGAGGCCAAAATACGTCGCAAACCCTCCTGTTTTAAAGAAACTCCGACTAAGGTGACCCAAGATAACGGCAATCAAACGAGAAAACATAAAAGGTGTCTGTGTTATCATTTTATGATCAAGAGCGGTATCAAAGTGAGGTGTAATGGATGAAGATAGGAGCATTCTATGATGTGAAGGATATAAGAGGTGAAGAGGCGCCCCAGCCAAGAATTGGGACGGGAGAAATCCTCGTAAAGATGAGGGTCTGTGGAATATGTGGCTCAGATCTGCGTCCGGAGTATGTCCCATCAAAAATCAAGGAACAGGGTCGCAGACCTGTAGTAATAGGGCATGAGGTGTCTGGCGAGGTGGTAGAAGTAGGCAAAGGCGTTCAAAAGTTTAAGATAGGAGATAGGGTAGTGCCGCACCATCATGTTGGTTGTCTATCCTGCTGGTATTGCAGTCACAACGCCTACACTCTATGTAAGGATTTCTATCCAATCAACTTTGAACCAGGAGGCTTTGCGGAGTACATTAGGGTGCCCGCAAGGCTTATCGAACAAGACACGCATCTCATACCAGATAACGTTTCTTTTGAAGCGGCAGCTCAAGTCGAGCCTGTAGCATGCATTTTAAGGGGCATAAGGAAGACGCCTTTGACCCCAGGAGACGCTGCGGCGGTAGTCGGTTGTGGACCGATGGGACTCACGCACATTAAACTCTTGACTATCTTGGGGGCTGGGAAAATAATTGCTTCGGATCTCAGCGATTTCCGTCTTGAGGCCGCAAAGAAGTTTGGCGCAACCATCACTGTAAATCCTAGAGATGAGGACCCTGTTGAGAAGGCTAAGGAGATGACTGACGGTAGAGGAGTCGATATTGCTTATGCTGCGACCACAAACGCTGACGCCAATGAACAAGCGGTTAAAATGCTTAGACAAAGCGGCACACTGTTCCTGTACGCGGGAGTGTACGAAGATTTCAAGATGAGCTTGTACGAAATGAATCAGATTTGCCGAGAGATCACCATAACTTCAACGTACTCTGCATCACATTTAGAGACCAAGATGGCCCTAGAGTTAATGGAATCGGGGAGACTGAAACTCGACGATCTCGTAAGCCACCGTTTCAAACTGGAAGATATCGCTGACGCGTTCAAAGTTGCCTTTGAAAGGAATAGATCTTTGAAAACCGTAATAGTAAACGAGTGAAGAATCTTTCTGATGACATAGGGTAGCTTTCGCTATTCAAATGGTGTTCCCCGAATCAATTAGTGTCTTTTTCATCAAGTTTATATGTTCATTGAACGGACTATCTCAAGGGGGTTACTTGGCCAAGTATAAGGTTCTAGTTGTTACTGGGGCTGGAACTGGCGGATGGACATCAAAAATGGCAGCGAAAAGAATCGTAGAGGAACTCCAAAAAAGAGGCTTTGACGATGTGGAAACCAAATTGTGCAGGGACAACGAAGCTCCCGGCATTGTTGGTACTTGGAAGCCGGACGCTGCCATAACCATAATTGGGAGACCTGAGGACTTACAGCTTCCAAAGGAGCTTCCTGTCTTCATGGGTGTTGCCCTTGTCTCAGGAGTGGGCATGGAACCGATCATTGACGGTATAGTTAAGGCATTGGAAGCACCACACTGGGCTGGTGTAAAAAGAGAGGCCTAGCCAAGTTCAACAGACACAAACCCAGTAATTTCATCACCTAAACTACTGAGCATTACTTGCCTCAGTTCCGGTATTCTCATTTCCCGCAACTTTTCGACGAATCCTATATCTCTCAACAAGGAAGTAAGTTTCTCAAAAGTCTTGGGATACCTCTCAACATCGTCAGACAGCACCATAATTATGAGAAGAGCTGCCACATTCTGTCTAGCGTCACCCATACGACCGAAGAGTAAAGGGGATACAGGACGAGCAATCATCACAAGTGGCCTTTTTGTGTGAACTATGTCTTCGTGCGGCAAAGCAACGCCGCGACTATCATTAACAGGAAAACCCGTTGGACACCTCCGCTCTCTGTCTATTATGGTATCCAACAGCGTTGACTTTGCATATCCTTGCCTTATCGCATAGACACAAAGTTTTGTTAGCGCATCCCTCCAATCTTTAGAATAGAGTTTTGAAACGAAGACAACGTCCATGAGGTAGCAGGTGACGCGGAGGAATTTAACGCTTTAGACAGTCGGATCGCAGTCTCTTAGGATTCCTTTTAGCGTTTGAAGACTAGAAAAACTATTATTTCTGCATTGAGAGAGCCGATTTCACCGCTGGAAAAAGGAAAAATGGTTCTATTTTTGTAGAATCTTCAGGCGAACACCATTAGAATGAATGCAAAAGCCTTTATAGCTGAAGTTCGACAATTATTTACATCAAAAAGGAGAAAAAAACAATGGATCTTATTGGCATCTTTGCTTGGTTCTCAGGGATTCTGAATGCGGCTGGACAAGCGGTTTGGCTGCCAGTGTTTCTGTTCATCATCGCCATCATATTCAGAGCTAAAGTTGGCACGGCGTTACGAAACGCGATTACACTGGGTGTTGGATGGGTAGGACTCCAAATTGTGCTTGGCTTATTCTTCTCGGCTTTGGTGCCTCCGACGACAGCTATGATTCAAAACGTCGGCGCTATCAGTCACCTAACCGCAATAGACGTTGGATGGCCTCCGATGGCTGCAATAGCCTTCGGCACAACCGTGGGAGCATTGATCATCCCGATTGGGATAGTTGTAAATCTTGCCTTGTTAGGTGTCAAACTCACGAAGACCCTTGACATCGACATATGGAACTTCTGGCACTGGGCTTTCGTAGGCGGAACACTCTTCCAGTTCACAGGAGACTTCATGTTCTCAGTATTGGCCGCGGTCGCATATGAAGTGATGTGCCTGAAAGTCGGAGACTGGACCGTTAAGCCTCTCTGGGACCTCTTCCCAGGCTACAAAGGCTACTCACTGCCACACGGTGGAGGATGGGTAGGAGCAATGCCCGTTATTGCAGTCTTCAAGCCGATAATAGATAGAATTCCAACGCCGAAGGCTGATCCTAAGACTGTGAGGCAGCGGCTGGGTGTACTTGGCGAACCGGTTATGATGGGTCTGATTCTGGGCATAGTCATCGGAGTCCTGGCCGGCTATGGCATATTGGATATCGCGAAGTTGGCTATTAACTCGGCTGCTGTAATGCTGCTACTGCCTAGGATGATAGGCATCATCATGGAGGGCCTTACAGGGATTTCAGATGTTGCACAAAGCTATATCAAGACCCGCTTCCCAGGCAGAGAGATTTACATAGGTCTAGACGCTGCGGTAGCTATAGGCGACCCGACAAATGTAGCAGCTGCATTGATACTGATCCCATTCGTGCTTCTGTTTGCGGTAGTGACACCGTTCATAAACGTCATGCCATACGCGGACTTGGCGGCGACACCGTTCTTCACGGTTGCAGTTACGCCATTCATGCACGCCGACCTGATAAAGACGGTAATACTCAGCTTGATATTAATGTTCTACTGGCAAGTGCTTGGCTCTTGGTGGTCACCCATTTTCACCAGCATGGCGAAGTCAGTTGGAGCAATAGCTCAGAACGCTGCCCCCATTGGCTGCATTTGGCTGCAAGCAATGATTCCTTTGGCCTACGTTGCCGCTCAATTCCCAATAGTTGTTGGTTACGCACTGTTGTTAGCCGTAACATTGATCTTCCTGTTCGCGGACAGGTCGAAGGCACTTAGAGACTTATTCGGCAAGCTATACCCATAACCAAAAACTATTTCTTCCCCTTTTTTTTATTAAGATCAGAAAGAAGTCTTTCAAGCAAGGTGACTGTTTGTCAGCTATACGAAAGAGGGTTTTAATCGCGTGCGGAACCGCAATAGCAACTGCTACAGCCGTGAGAATCAAAGTAGAGAAGATAATTCAAGATAATGACATAGATGCGGAACTGACTCAGTGCCGAGTTACGGAAGTCCCGTTTTTCCTGAAGACTGGTAAGACGGCCCTTATCCTCACGACGAGCTTTGTGCCCGATGTCGAAAACATCCCTGTTTTAAACGCGGTTGCACTGTTGACAGGTGTGGGCCGCGAGAAACTTGAGGAAGAAATCGTCAGAATCCTCAAAGAGAAAACCTAGGTCTTCATTCTTTTTTAGCAGCTAACCTTCTAAACTCTTCGACTGTCTTCTGCATATTTTCTTCAGAGAAAAGGGACGAGCCAGACACAACAGTGTCCGCTCCAGCGCTCACTATTTTCGATATTAGGTCCTTGGTGACACCTCCATCGACCATTATCTCGATTCTGTTGTTCAATATTTCTTTGAGGCGTTTGGCTTCTCTCAATCTTGCTAACGTGGGGGGATAGAATTCTCTGTCTTGCCAGTCTAAGAAACTTGAGTCGTTATTCGAGATAAGGAGCAGCTGGTCCGCTTCTCTTATCGAATCCTGTAGGAGGCCTAGGCTTGTTGCGGGTAATACTGAAATGCCAGCCTTCTTACCAAGATGCTTTATCATTCGGATCGTCCTGATAAGATGCCTACACGATTCATAGTGGACTATGATGCTATCAGCCCCTGCGCGTGAATATGCATCAACAAATCTCTCTGGGTCTTCTACCATTAGATGGACATAAAGTGGCAACTTTGTGGCCTGTGCCACAGCTTCAACGACGTAAGGGCTTATCCCAATATCTGAAACAAAATGGCCATCCGCCACATCTATATGAATGCCGTCGACCTTGGCCGCCTCCAACCTCTTTATCTCTTCATCAAGCCTTAGAGGGTTCGCTGCTACGAGGGAGGCTGTGATCTTCATACTTCAACCTCACTGGAAGGGTATAAAAAGGGTTAAGGGGATTAGTCGCCTCGAGTCAACTTGAAATTGCGGTCCACGCTCTCTATGAACTTTGTCAGTAGCTCTTTTGTCCATTTCAGATCTTCAATTGCGACGACCTCGTTTGGAAAGTGTGTGTAACGGCAGGGTATTCCTAGATCGATGCATGGAATGCCGCCTTGCTGCAACTGTATGTATGCACTTTCTAGAATAGCCCCTCTCGCAACTTCCCATTGGAACGGTATTTTGTTATCTAGCGCCGTTTTTTCAACGAGCTTTCTGAGGTGAGGATGAGGTATGTTTCCAGCCAAAGTTCCCCTTCCGTGGAACGAGAACCTGTATATCGCAGGGCCTTTTCCAAGACGTATATCAGCAGCAATGTTTCTCAAGTCTGGAGTATCGGTGGCAAGGGCAACCTCAAGAACTATTGTGAGCCTCGGTTTAAGTTTGTAGAATATGGGAATGATGCCTCTGATACTGAATTCCTCTTGAACTGAGGCAACAAAGTAGACAGTGGTTTTAGGACGTTCCTTACTGAAAAACGCCAGCGCTTCTAGAAGCAGAAACAGTCCGGCTCTGTCATCCAAACTTTTACATGAAACAAGTTTGTCGTTCAGTACTTTGAAGTTAGGCATGTATCCTATCATATCGCCGACTTCGATGCCGAGCGCCTGCACTTCCTTAGGACTACCGGCCCCAACATCCACATATAAATCCTCAAACGAGGGGACCGGTGGCTGTTCCCCAGGTTTCAATACATGATGCGATCTGGCACCCATTACCCCCTCAACTACTCCCTTATCTGTTATCACTCTTACCTCTCTTGATACGAGCCCCGTCGCATCTACGCCGCCAATTCGTTCAATTCGTATGAAACCGTTCTCTTCGATCCTCCTAACCATCAGCCCTACTTCATCCATGTGAGCGTTTACCAAGATCTTCGGTGCTTCTTCGTCTGTGCCTTTCAATGTACCCACTACGTTTCCCATGTCGTCAACCCATACTTCATCGGCATACTTCTCCATGTACTCTCTGCAAAATGTGACCAGTTTGTCTTCGTTTCCCGCGACGGCGGGTATTGCAGCGATCTTCTCAAGTAATTTCAAATCCATTATGTGTCACTACCTGTGTTTCTCAACGACTTCCATAAACTCTACCACACGTTTCTCTTCAACCGGATTCCAGGTCAAACCATCCTTCTTAAGACTCGTCCCGACGACCACACCCTCGGCATGCGGCAAGAGTTCGGGAATGTTTGTTTTCTTTGCTCCCGTGTTTATGAAAACAGGCAACTCAGGCGCTCCCTTCTTGGCGTCTTTCAGTTCTTCAACGGTGATCGGCAAGCCCGTAGCAGGTCCAGAAATGCAGAGCACGTGAGCTATGTCCATGAACTGAACGGTCTTGGCAGCTTGTTCGATCGTTCTGTTGCCGAGTGTGCTTCCAAATTCAGGATTTAAGTATACAAATCTCTTCACGTCTTCCGCTCCGATTTTCTTCACGTACCTCAAGATTTCAGGGCATTTTACGTCGATGAAGCCTATGTCGCTTGAAAAGGCCCCGATGAGAAGGGTTCTAGCGAACGTTGCACCTGTGGCTTTGGCGACCGCAAATGTCGCATATGGATCCCATAAGACGTCGACGCCAAAAGGTACCGAGAGTTCCTGTGAAACTTTAGTAACAAGACTGGCCATCGAGGCAACCGTCTCCGGACCAACATTCAACGAGTATGGGCGGTCTCCTTCATTTGAGAATAGAACACCGTCAACCCCACCTTTTTGAAGAGCTTTAGCATCGCTGACCGCTCTTTCAAGGGTTTTTTGAAGGCTTTGACTGTAGAATGGCGCTCCTGGAAGTGCGCTAAAATGTATCATCGCTATAACAGGTTTGCTTGCACCAAAAACATCTTTTAACCACATAAGAATCTCCTAAGTCTCTAACTTCACTTCATGAATAAAAGATTATCTTTCGATCATGAACGTATTCCATCGAGAAACTAAAAAAATCCATTTCTCCTTTGCGAAACCAAAAGTGACGACTGAGACTGGATTATGCGATAACAGGAATGTCCGTTTGGTCTAGTATTCTTTTGGCATTTTCATAAAAAACCTTATTGATATCATTCTTCCCAAGGTCAAGTTCTTCACTTACTTCTTTGAATGCTAAAATGTTTTCATACACCATAGGAATCAGGGTTTCCACATCTTTCTCATACAGCTTTCTGTCTTCCGGCCTAACCCAAGGGTAATCTCCCTTTACCGCCCATATTCGTCTCTCACCCGAACAAATGATCCTTCCTCTGATCAGACTTGCAGGCAGATCTGTTCCAAAGATAAACCTTTCAGGGCTAAACTTTTCCAAAGCGTATCTGAAAACATCAGGGTTAGTGGCCAGCGAAGTCTCAAAGTAGACGTTTTGCAGGCCTACGACACCATCAATGCCTGCCTGTATCAAAGGTGGACAATGAAGACGTCCAACGTGAGCCAGCACGATGGTAAGGTTTGGAAAACCTGTTGAAATCTCCCTTATCTCCCTCAGTGTTTCCTGAGAAGCCAGTCGCGCCTCCTTTGGCACATGTAAGAATATTGGCAGCTTGTACTGATCAGCTATTCTTAGCATAGCAGTCGAAACATAGTCTTTGACTTCTATGTCGTTCCAGGCTTTTCCAGAAAGACGATCCGGGTAGGGCTTCACTCCTTTAAATCCCCTTTTCAAGACCAAGGTCCTCATTTCCTCTTCTGCCGATGTGGAGTCTGCTAGAAAGAAACCCTCAACACGGTCATGCTTCATGATGTTTCTGCTGACGTAGCTGTTGGCCTCCGCTGCTTTACACTCTCGAAAAGGAAATGGACAAACCACTGTTTCAACAGTCTTTCCGCGAAAGATATTTTCGTATGTCGAAAAGAGGCCCTCTATTGGCAGGTAGTATGCAATGGCAAGTCCGATGTTTTCCGCCCTTCTCTTCTCGGTCACTTCACCAAAGTTCTCGCGAAGACCCGTATGAACATGAAAATCCATTATTTTAGAAGGCAGAAAAGGGGCGATCTCTTTACCATAGAGCTCCTGTTCTTTCTGCTCTAGATTTCCAATAATTGGCAAAGACTTCAATACTTCTCGCTCCATCATGCTTCCCATCTTTCAAATAACAACAGATATTGTCCTGTTCACAGGTATTTAATTTTATATAGTCTATCTACATTTGAGTTCTGATAAGCTGGTTTCGTGTATGAAGATGAAAGCTACTACGATATACGGTTTGAATGATATTCGCTTGGATCTTGTTGACAAGCCGAAGGCTGGGCCTGGTGAAGTTTTAGTTGAGGTAAAAGTCGCCACTACTTGTGGAACAGATGTCAAGAGTGTTGTTAGAGGTCGGCCTGGAGACACCTTTCCTAGACGGCTGGGACACGGAGAACTTGCTGGCGTAGTTGCGGAGGTCGGTGAAGGCGTAACGAGATGCCGCGTTGGACAACGGGTTGTAGCCCACAACACCGCTCCATGCTTTGAATGTAGAATGTGTCTGAAAGGCATGTTTCAACTATGCGAGAATTTGGTCTTTGGACGGGGAGCATACCAAGAATACTATTGCGTTCCCAGTCCGATAGTCAAGATCAACATGTTTGAGATCCCAGAGAATATCACTTTTGAAGAGGCTGCTCAACTCGAGCCTTTTTCATGCGCAGTCTGTGGAGCAGCTGCCTCAAACATAGAGGTCGGCGACGCTGTAGCAGTAATCGGATCAGGCGCTCAGGGCTTATACTTCTTAAAACTGGCTAAACTATACGGAGCTGTTAAAGTGATAATGCTTGATCATTCTGACTATCGTCTTAAGTTTGCGAAAAAATTCGGTGCAGACGAAGTGATCAATAACGGAGAAGAAGACGCTGCGAAAAGAGTCAAAGAATTGACCGATGGAAACGGGGCAGACGTTGTTATAGCAGCAGCGGGTGTGCCATCTGCTTGGGAAGAGGCTGTCAAGATTGCTGCAAGAGGCGGTTTTGTCAACGAGTATGCTGGATGTGCTCCCGACTCAGTCTTCACCGTACCAACTGAGAGAATCCACTATGACATGATCAAGATCATAGGAACCTTCCATACAACTCCCAGTTATGTTCAAGAAGCTTGGAAGCTGATAAGGACGAGGACGGTTGACCTCAGACCAATAGTTACTCACAAGATGCCCCTGGATGATATCAAAGAAGCGTTCAACATATTGGCGACTTCGATGGAAGCAATCAAGATTGGAATAGTGCCATAGAATCCTCATTTTTTCTTTTTCTTTTCAAGAGGTTTGATCGGTTGCGCATCCTTCCATTTTTCATCGAAGGCTCTCTCCAACGCCTGTTTTTTCTCAAGATCCTTCACATCGACCAGAGTCTCCCACTCCTTTCCTGTGGCACGCCATGCCTCAGACTTTGTAATTATGAGCCTATAGTTCAGTTCATCCAGCTTGCAACATAAGACTTGGAAGTTTCCAACCGATTGTTCTTTAACTGTGCTCCAAGTTCTTCGGAAGCGTTCACTTTCACCTATCTCATCCGAGATGAGGACCTTGATCTGCATACTAGGGTCCAATTTGAACAGGCTTTCGAAGACTTCCTTCTCCGTGGCCCAGGGCTCAACGACCTTAATGTACTCTTTCGCCCTAGTAGCTACAGCCCCGACTATGGAGGGAAATGCTGTGTAGTAGTCACCCCCAAAGAAACTGGGCTTACCTATGACCATGATTCCGCGATAATCTGGTTCGTCCAATTTCATTCTATATTTCCTAGGATCCTTCTTTTCTATGCGTAGCTTGTTACAGACGAGTAAGATCAGATCTTGCATCAGATCCCGCACTCGCCGGCTCTTTCTGACGTATACTAGACTTGCCCTCTCGATCGACCCTTTCTTCAATTGCTTGTAGATCGGATAAGAAACTGCTACAACAACCACACCTGCTAGAGCGAAGGGATTGATGATCAGTATTTTGAGTTCAATGATGTTAAACAAGATTGCGAGAACATAACTGCCAAAATAGGCATAAATTGCTGCGTCAGAGACCGTCTTGAGGGCACTCAAAATCCTTAACGCCCGCTTTTGTTCGAGATAAATTTCCTCCAGGTCTTTTCGAACAGACTGCCAGTCTGTTCTCAAGTGCCCCGCGCCGGCCGTTTCCAGCAGTTCGTCTATCTTTGCAGGATTCTGGTACTCACTCCTGAGATATCCGCTGAGATAGGATATTGCTGTAACAATACAGCTCGCATCATCCTTCGAAGACATCCGAAACCACTCTTTCTCTTCTATTCTTCTCATCTTTTATACTTAAATACCGATCATAAGCAGGTTCTACACGGCGTGCGCTTCATTCTTATGATAGCCAATCAGACCATCCAGAAATCCATGTTGGATTCTACATAATATTGAAGTTGAAGAATAAGCGCAAGGAAGATGGGAAGACAATGAAGTTATGCATAATCGGCGAAGATATCCGCCAATACGAATTCTTGATATCTGGAATAGCTGAAGAATACGGTAAAGACTTCCACGTTGACAACCTCGCATTATACGACGCCAACAAAGAAAAGAAAGTGATAATGGCTAGATGGACAGAGAGGTTCCTTAGACACCGCAACTATAGGACGAAGCTCACGGTCGGCTCTGACGTAGGAGAAGCCATCAGCGACTCCGATTTTATAATAACGGTTAACAGAGCTGGAGGCAACGAAAGCCGACGCATCGACGAGCACATAGCTTTCAAGCACGGCGTTGTAGGCGCTGAACAGACGGGCCCGGGAGGAACCATCAACGCCATTCGAGCAATTCACTTAGAGATGAAGTATGCAAAGATCGCAGAGCATGCTGCTCCCGACGCATGGTGGATCAACTACACTAATCCAGCTTCCTTTGTCGCCGAGGCTCTTCAAAGGTTTACGAGAATCAAAAGCATAGGCGAATGCAGTCTATGGCCGGAGAGAATAGTTTCAATCGCATGGGACTTTGGCCTAGACTATGAACGGATCAGGGATCTCTTTCCTCGGATCAAGACCGTTCTATTCGGGTCAAACCAGAATCTATGGGTCAAAGAAGTCTACGTGGATGGCAGAAACGTGACAAAAGAATGGATCAAGAAGCTTAACAGGAAGGAACGCGAAACAAAGGAAACATATTATGGCCTAAACCCAGCTGATGAGAAGATTGCGCTTAGAAACCTACTCGGAATGGATACTCTATGGTATATTCTGGGATCTATGTTCTTCGCGAAGAGTGAGCTAGACGAATGGAAAAAAACCGGAAAATCTCGGTCGGATTACGTAATACCATTAGAGAAGAAGCATTTCGAAGAAGCCAGCAATCCAGACATTGTTGATGTATCCCCTTCAGTCTGGGAAAGAAGCGGAGCAAAGAACCTTCAGTCAGCTCTTCTAGAAGAAAAGCCTGGACTGAAAAGACCTCTTACACCCTCAGATCTGAAGGAAGGCTACAACCTAGCTGCACCATCCGTTGTGAACGCGATAATAAACAACACAGGAGAAAACCTTGTCTGTCAGGTTCAGAATTGTGGAACCGTAAATGGTATTGAAGATAGCATGGTTCAAGAGGTCTTGTGCCGCGTTGATAAGAAGGGACCACATCCGCTTCCTGTAGGCGAAATTCCAGTTTTGGTAAGAGGCATAGTCTTGTCCGCCGCTTATTGGCAAAGTCTGACCGTTGAAGCAGCTGTGGAAGGCTCATACGACAAAGCTCTAGCGGCCCTCTTGAACTGCCCACACATTCAACACGTTGACAAGTTCAATGTCTGCAAACAAATCTTGGATGAATATCTGGAAGTACACAAAGAACACTTACCGAAGTTCACATCAGAGTCGGGCCTATATCAATAAGAATTCTCGTCTGCCCTCTTTCTGGACTCAAGACTCTCTATGAAGAATCAGATCTGGTTAGCTTCGAAAGCGGCGAATGTCGCGTAGGAACATCGAAAACGATTAAAGAAGACGAAGAACTAATAGAGGCTGGTTTCGAATACGTAACTGAAAGAGACGGGTTCAAAATCTACCGGAAGCGGAAATGAATGAGTGATCTCGAAATCGTTGGGAAAGAGGGTAACGACCTGCTTGTCAAGGTGCCTGGATTAGGTACGTATGTTAAAGTTGAAGACACGTATGCCGAGATGTTTCCGATGTGGGTCGGAAGGGCGTTAATAACCGCCGCGACGGAGGATTGGGCATTGGCTTCGGCGAAGGCCGCCGCAGGGTTCGCCGTTTCCATAATAATGTCGCCGGCCGAAGCCGGAATCGAAAAAGTCATTCCACCGAAGGAAACGCCCGATGGAAGGCCCGGGGCAATAATCCAGGTCTATCACACCTATGGTCATGGACTGAAGGATCAGATGCTAAGGAGGCTGACCCAGTGCGTCCTGACCTGCCCTACCACAGCGGCTTTCGACGCGATGGGCGAGCAGGCTAGGAAAAAGTTACAGATAGGCAGAAGCATCAGTCTCTTCGGAGACGGATTCCAGGCAAAAGACACAGTGGCCGGCAGAAGCGTTTGGCGCATACCCGTTATGGAAGGAGAGTTCATAATAGAGGATAAATTTGGTGTGAAAAGAGGCGTCGCCGGAGGAAACCTCCTAATCTTGGCTAAGGATCAGGATTCGGGCTTAAAGTCAGCCATGGAAGCAGCAAAATCGATCAGTAAAGTGGATGAAGTAGTTCTCACTTTTCCCGGAGGCGTCTGCCGATCCGGCTCGAAGGTAGGATCACTGAAGTACAAGTTAAGCGCTTCGACGAACCATCCCTTCTGCCCAACATTGAAGGGACGTATAAAGGACACGCAGATCCCCGAAGGCGTAAACAGCGTCTACGAACTCGTAATAAACGGCTTACGCCTTGATGCAGTGAAGAAAGCCATGGCCGAAGGATTGAAAGCTGCCGTCAAAGTTCCGGGAATCACCAAGATAACCGCAGCAAACTATGGAGGAAAGCTAGGACCTTATCAGGCCCACTTGAAGGAGCTTCTAAGTCTGTAAATCGCGAGGGCTTTAACGTCATGGAATTCAATCTTATATATAACAATGGTTATATTCCTTGGCACACATCGCGGTTTTTCAGACATTTTGAAAAACATTTTGGAATGAAATAAGTTGATCATAACTAAGCCTAAACCTTTTGAGAAAATCCTTGAGATGACAGAACCATTTAAGAGGGTTTTGATCGTAGGATGTGGTACCTGTGCTACTGAGGTTCAGACTGGCGGAGACAAGCAGGTCAAGGAGATGGCCGAGAAGCTTAAGGGGAAAGTTGCTGGTACAGTGGTCGTTGAGTCGCCTTGCGACTTGAGAATAGACAGACGGGACCTTAAGGGATCTAAAAAACTTGTAGACGAATCTGACGCAGTGCTTGCCTTATGCTGCGGAGCAGGAGCACAGACGCTAATGGATTATACAGGCAAAATAATCATTCCTGGCTTGGACACCTTCTTCATAGGGAAGATAGAGCGCATCGGCAACTATTATGAGCGTTGCAGAGCTTGTACGGATTGCATCCTCTTTGAGACCGGCGGCATATGCCCAATTGCGAGGTGCGCTAAAGGGCTTTTGAACGGACCTTGTGGGGGACAGGCGGATGGAAAATGCGAGGTCGGAGACTATACGCGGGACTGTGCATGGGTTCTCGCATATAATGCCTTAAAGGATCAGAAAAGGCTTGACCTCTTCACCCAGTTTAGGCCACCCAGAGATAGATCCGTGAAGGCCCAGCCACAGGAGATAGTAACTAAATAGGTGAATCGTGATGGCCAAAGAAGTTTACAGCGAATTGATGAAGGCTATCAACGCTGGAAGATTTGTGTTCACCGGCGAGATCGAGCCACTGAAGACCACGAGCCTCGAAGACGTGATCAAAGTCGCAGAAGCACACAAAGGATACACAGTGGCCTGCAATGTAACGGACAATCCGAAGGCTTGCGCATACCTAAGCAGCTTGGTGGCCTCGTATGTCATACAGAAAGAAGTTGGCATGGAAGCCGTCTATCAAGTGACGGTCAGGGACAGAAATCGCTTGGCACTCTTCGCCGACCTTCTAGGAGCAGCGGCTTTAGGAATCAAGAACGTCCTTGCATTGAGCGGGGATCACACGACATACAGCGATAACCCCGGGGCTATGCCGGTCTTCGACATTGATACTGCACAGTTCGTGTACATGGTCAGAAAGATGGTAGATGAGGGTGTAGACTTACAAGGGAACAAGATCGACGGGAAGGTTAAACTGCATGTTGGTATAGCCGGCAACCCTAACGCTGACCCTTTAGAACCGGAACTCTTGAAGATCGAGAGGAAGGTAAAACTCGGTCTGGACTTCATGCAGACGCAGGTTGTCTTTGAGATGGAGCCGACGAAGAGGTTCATGGACGAGATGAAGAAGTATCCTGTGCCAGTTATCGTCGGGGTTTTTCCGTGTAAATCTTACGGAGTCGCCAAGTTCTTCGACGAGAATATTCCAGGCGTTTCGGTACCCGAAGGCTTCATGGAGAAACTGAAGGAAGTGGACAAGATCGAAGATAAGGAAATTAGGAAGAAGAGTATAGACGAGGTGAACATCGTCTTCTTCTCCAATTTTATTAAAGAAATCAAGAAGACCACGCACGCCTCTGGAATCCACATCATGGCTGTAGGATACGAACGGCTGGTGAAGCCTCTCGTAGAAAGCGTTTCAAAATAGTCGCTGTTCTCTCAGAACAAATTGCACACACTCTCCTTTTTTTATCGTCAACTTATAATATCGCGCTTAATCTTAGTTGGGACTATGAACAAATGGAAGAACCTCAAGCCTAAGAAGCAGACGGTTGGCGACTTAATCAAGCAGATGAAGCTCACCGCCTTCAACGCTAGAAGGCTCGGCGAAGCCGCAGAAGTATTGGAGGATATGATACGAGACAAGGATTGTTTCAAGTTTCTCGGCTTGTCAGGCGCTTTAATCCCGGCAGGTATGCGCCTCTGTGTTGTGGAGATGATAAGGAGAGGGTGGGTGGACTTGATCGTATCTACCGGGTCGAACATCACCCACGACATTGCACAATGCTTTGGCGAAGAATATTTGCAATGCGATCCGGAGAAAATCAACGACCTCGAATTGAGGAGAAAAGGCCTCGACCGAATATACGACCTCGTCTCCTCAA
>Ga0315280_10000530_pt1 | contig 70879 bp, 55 predicted proteins | sample YL17G06_40_MG_FD_203697 | JGI IMG/M metagenome (GOLD analysis project Ga0315280, IMG submission 203697) | Sediment microbial communities from Yellowstone Lake, YNP, Wyoming, USA - YL17G06_40 | ecosystem: Environmental > Aquatic > Freshwater > Lake > Sediment | place: USA: Wyoming | collected... | reverse complement strand
GTGGCGGGTGCACACTGTCATTCCGAGCGCAGCGAGGAATCCCCTATCGTTGGCGCTTCCTGGTAGGGGATTCCTCACTCCGCCTTGCTCCGTTCGGAATGACATCAATAATGCGGGTTAAGGCAGCGCGGATACTGGCGCGGCTACATAGGGTGCAGTTGTCCGATCTGAGTCCTGAGCTTACCGACCTCGTCGCTCACTCCACGCCCAACCGCGGCCGCATCGGGGAAGCGCCGGACGAACCGCCCCTCATGGGGATCACCCTCCAGCATGGCGACTACTTTTCGGTCAACCTCGTCGCTACACGCGACGGCCTCCACGTGCTCGACTGGGACCTGCTGGCCCCGGGCGATCCAATGTGGGACCTGGGTTTCCTGCTCTCGGCCGACAAGGGTGTGCGCGAGGAAGAGGCAAGCGCGGTGATCGCCGCCTACCAGCAGTCTCGGCCGATTGATGAGAACCGTCTCACGTGGCAGCGGCGCTGCTGGCAAGCATTCTGGAGGCGGCGCGATCGGCGCTGACCGCGATTATTCATAGCGTGCGCGTCGCGTCGCAGGCGAGACGCCTGCGCTACCATCTACAGATGATGCGGGCCGATCCGCGTTCATCGGCGGCTCGGGGATCATGCGCTACCCCGCTTCGAGGATGAGGCGGCAGGTGGGGTGGCCATCGCAGATGCGCTCGGGGAGGCTCACCGTGACGGCGGGGCTAAACTCGCCCGCCCAGGCGGCGTATTCGGTGGGGCATGTGGCGTCGGCGACGCGCGCCGCCAGGTCATCGCGGCCGGACTTGCGCAGCAGCTCGATCCACGGGCACGCCGTGATCTCGACCTCGATGCGATTCGGCCGCTCGCTCGTGATGCGATGGCCATATTGCTCTGCGGCCCATTTGAGTTGCAGCGCGGCGACGAGGTCGGCCAGGCCTCGGCCCTCGATGCCCAGAAGCTCGCGTGCCTTGCGCGCCTGGATCTTGCCCAGGATGCGCCAAACCTCGCAGTCCAGGTGCAGCGCATCATCGAAGCCCAGCTTCTCCTCGACCTTCACGAACCACAGGCCGTCAACCGCAAAGTAGGAGCGGCGCAGGTATTCGGCGATGGCGTGGTCGTCAAGCATCGGCTGTGGTTGCGGTTTGACGGGCAGGCAAACGCCCATATGTGTGATTCGACGGCCTTCCGTAGATGCCTGCACTACGCGCGCGACAGGGGCGGGCGGTCCACGCGCTGAAGCCCCGGAACGCGGATTATCTGCCGCCGGGAGGTTACCGTGCAAAGGCGTTCACCCATGACGTTAATCGCGGTGGTTCTGCTGCTGTGTTCGGTCGTGGTGTATTGGGCGCAGATCATAATCTTTCACGACGCGCCTCACACGTTCTTCTACTTGCTTCAGGATCTGGCGTTCGTGCCGATCCAGGTCATGCTCGTCGTACTGCTGATCGAGCGACTGCTGGAGGAACGCGAGAAGCAGGCGATGCTGCACAAGCTGAACATGGTGATCGGCGCATTCTTCAGCGAGCTGGGGACGCGGCTGCTGGGGGAGGTCACGCCGGCGGTGGAGGGCCGGGAGCAGGTGCGCGAGCGCCTGGCGCTCAAAGGGGACTGGCGCCGCCACGATTTCGAGCAGGCGATCGGCTTCGCGCGACAGTTCGCGTACAAGATAAACCTGGGCCAGCTCGACCTCGAGGCGCTGCGCGATTCTCTGGTCTCGAAGCGCGAGTTCATGCTGCGGCTGCTGGAGAACCCGAACCTGCTGGAGCACGAGCGCTTCACCGACCTGCTGTGGGCGATCTTTCACCTGACCGAGGAGCTGAGCGCGCGGGCGTCGCTGCGGAACCTGTCGGAGAACGACCGCGTGCACCTGGCCGAGGACACGCGCCGCGCATATTCCCAGCTTGCAGCGGAGTGGGTGGCGTACGCGCAGCACTTGCAGGCGGCGTATCCGTTCCTGTTCTCGCTGGTGGTGCGGACGCACCCGATGCAGGAGCGCCCGTCGGCGGCGATAGCCTAGGGAGGAGAACATGAACGGGCGCCGATGAACACGGATCAACGATGATCGAGAACGGGCACTCCGCGTACTGTAAGCGACCCCAACTTCTTGCGGTCATACCCGAAGCGATATGTCCCTTCAACTTTGCACCACGGATCGGCCGCAATCCTCCATCTTGTCGCTGGGGCGAAGTTGAAGAAGCGCGATTCAAAGCAACCCAGGCGAGAGAGGACGCTAGCGAACTATGCAGTCATTGATGACTGTATAGAGATTAGCTTCATGAGCCAGCTCTTTGGATTTCCCTGTCCGCAAACTATAGGCAATCAGACGTGCCCATCGAGATATGGAGTGCCAATTCCTCGGTTTCGGCCATGCGAGGAGAAACAACCAACGCCCATTTGAAGTGACATACAGATTGGTGGGATCGCCTGGCACTTTCAGAACTCGTCGTGTCGCGCGGTATGCCGGCGCGCCCCGGTCATGAGGGCATGAAACTATAGCCAGTTCGTGAGTGCGCGACTTATCGGATGATGCTAGCCCAGATATGACATAGTCACCGCCATCAACTATAGGCGGCGCGAAAGACATGCCTTCACCTAGGGCGTTGACTTGTCGCGTCCCAAACTCCCATTCCACCAAGTTCCCGGGCAGATGAAGCTGCTTTGCATACTTGGGTGCCAAGATGGCAATGAGTTTTCCAGATGTTTGACACCAAGCCGCGTCAAGGACATTTGGGAGTCTTGCCAATTCAGAAGTGGAACCTGCAGTGATATCCAGCACGAGAAGGTTGGACGGATTATCCGCAACAAAAGGATGCTTTAGGAGCCCGAGCAGTGACCTTTGATCCTTCGCCCCACCGGCTGGCGCTGGGACAACCGTCACCCAACCACTTACGGGCAACTTACGTATATCCTGTGCCCGCCCTGTCACGGGCAATGCCACGAGTGCACGGTCAAGGTCCTGTTTGGCACTGACGACAAGCAAACGTCCGTCTCTCGTCGTACCACGTAACAGGAAATCGTCAAGTGCACTCACAGGGGTTAGCGCCAGGTCCGAAACGTGAGGACTTCTTCTCCAAGATAGTCGATAGACTGCGACACCGTCCACATCAACGATAAGGAGCCGCTGCTCCGGGACTGCGGCAAGGGCGTTGGCACCTAGCGGCGGATTCGTGCCTAATGATCTAAAGGCCCTCACCCGTTGACCTTCGGAAATCGCGTACAGCGATTCCGGAGCGTTGTAGACGACGATCCACCCAGTGCGTTCGCCTTCCCGACTGGCCGCGCCGTGCGACGTGATGCTGCTACCAACAAGCAAAGCCAACAGAAATGCCGCGACTCTCATTTCCTGCTTACCCGCACTCATTTGACGGCTTATTCACTCGTCGGCTGCAAGTGTTCGATGCCGAGCAGATTCCAGATACGATGGGCCAGTCGTGTCCAATCTTCGTGCCGATAACCAATGCTCCGCTTGCAGTTGGCCTCCCTGTAAGCGCATGCATGTCGGCTGGGCGCAAATCGATGACCAGCGATCCCGTCCAACGGTCTGGGACGATGCCAAGATTGCCACTTGGGGCGGGCAGGGCTCGCTTCGCTCGGGATGACGCGGGCGGCGACTAGAGCCACTTGCGCTTGCGGAAGTAGAGCAGCATGCCGCCCGCGGCGAGCAGCATGACGCCCCACAGCGTCGGGTAGCCCCAGCGCGAGCTCAGCTCGGGCATGTACTTGAAGTTCATGCCGTAAACCCCGGCGAGGAAAGTCAGCGGGATGAAGATGGTCGCGATGATGGTGAGCATCTTCATGATCTCGTTCATGCGGTTGGAGATGCTCGACAGGTAGATATCGAGCATGCCCGAGACCATGTCGCGGTAGGTCTCCATGGTGTCAATGACTTCGATGGCATGGTCGGAGACATCGCGCAGGTACACCCCGGTCGTCTGCTTCACCAGCGGCGACTCGGCGCGCGACAGAGTCAGGATCACCTCGCGCATCGGCCACACCGCCTTGCGCAGCAGGATCATCTCGCGCTTGAGCTGGTGCATGACCCTCAGTGTCGCGGCGGTGGGGTTGGTAACCAGCTCTTCTTCGAGGACCTCGATCCTCTCGCCCAGCGCCTCGAGCACGACGAAATACTTGTCAACGATGGCGTCGATCAGCGAATAGGCGAGATAGTCGGCGCCGAGCCGCCGGACTTGCCCGCGGCCGCTGCGAATGCGTTCGCTGATGGGCCGAAAGAGTGCGCTCTCCTGCTCCTCGAATGAGATGACGAAGTTGCGGCCCAGGATGATGCTGACCTGCTCGGCGTTGACCTCATCGGCGCCGGTGTCGCCATCGAATGCCTTGGCGACGATGAACAGGTAATCATCGTAGTCCTCGAGCTTGGGGCGCTGGTCGGTGTTGGCGATGTCCTCGAGCACCAATGGGTGCAAGTGAAAACAGTCGGCGATGTGCTGGAGCGCTTCCACGTCGTGGACTCCGGCGACGCTGATCCAGGTGACGCCCGGGGCGCCCGTCACTGCCACGCACTGTTCGAGGCCCGCGACCGCGCGCTCCTGGTAACCATTCTCGTCGTAGTCGAGGACCGCAACTTGAAGGCTCTCGCGTTTTCGCTTGCCGATGTGGACGGGCGTGCCCGGCGGCAGGCCGACCTTGCTGGAGCGACTGGGTGTGGGTTTGCGCATATCGTAGAGTTTCGGGTGCTACCGCAATACCCGAGACATCTCCGGACGAGGTTCGTGGAGTCCACGCCGCGCCCGGCGGGCGCGTTGCGGTAGTGCACAAACCTCGTTAGCTGTTGCCTCGAGCGACGCGCAGGCGCCGCGGCGTCAAGCCCGCGGTGGGTTTCTTCTGCGCGGCGAGGCCGGCTCCCTGCGGCGACTGCGTGATGGGAGAGGATATGCGCGGCGCCGAGCGAACGAGGGGCGGCGGATGGCATTGATGGCGCGGAGGGGCCGCGGGAGGGTAGGCATATGCCCGTGTTCAAGCAGCCAAAGCCGCTTAGGTTTACCCGGCAGACGCCGGTTGAGATGCATTTCCACGACCACGACGAGACGTGGGTCATGATGGGCGGGCGCGCGCGGGCGCACGCCATCTGGCGCGATAGCCGGCGCGAGGATTTCCTGCTCGAAGCCGGTGACATCTGGATGGTCGAGGCCGGGGTCGAGCACGGGTGCGAGGCGATGGATGACGAACTGTTGATCTTTCCGTTTGCTGGCACGCTGCCCGAGGGCTCGCACACGCCGGGCCACTACTACCTTGACAAGGAAGGCTACATGCCGACGCTGGCGCTGCGCAAGACGCCGCTGGAGGAATGGCGGAGGGAGCATGGGCGCGGAGGGGGACGCTGAGATTTGGGCGAGGCCTTGGACGCCTACTCACTCTCTCCGGAAGCTTACCATTGTCCATATCCCTCGTGACGGGCAGTCAGAAGCGGTCATGGGCGCAAGATAGACCGCGTGCCAGCGGACGCGGCCCTATGGAGTGCGGGAGTTCACTCCCGCTTTCAAAGCGGCGATAAACCGCCGTAGTCTAGAGCCGCCGGGTTGCGGGCCGATGCGGAGTCCGGAGTGGAGCACGGGCACTCTTGCCCGTGTGGTGGCCCAGGCAAGAGTGCCTGGGCTCCATGGGGCAGCGACCGCCTCTCCCTGGCAGGGAGAGGAGTCATAGGGGAGCAACCGATGCGCGAGATAGGCATTGAGTATCCAGCGCGGGGCGAGATGCGGTTCTACGAGCTGGGGCCGCCGCCGAAGCCCAGCCGGACGCAGATCCTGATCGAGACCGCGTTCTCCGGCATCACCAACGGCACCGAGCGGCACGCGCTAGTGGGCGAGCACGGGTGGGGCGCGTATCCCGGCCGGCATGGCTATCAGCACGTCGCCCAGGTTCTCGCCGCCGGTTCCAGGGTCCGGCAATTCCGCGACGCCGACTGGGTTTTCTACGGCAATTACGTCGGCCACCGCGGGTGGCACGTTGTCGAAATCGGCGACGGCGAGGCGTCGCCGGCCGATACCCACTTGACCATCAAGCTGCCGGCTGACGTCGAGCGGCAGGACTGCGCGCTGCTGGGCGTGGCCGGGGTGGCGCTGCGCGGGGTGAAACGGATTCGGGTTGAGCCGGGGCACAAGGTGTGGGTCGCGGGCGCAGGGCCCATCGGCAACTTCTCGGCGCAGGCGGCGCGGGTCAAGGGCGGGCAGGTGACGGTGACCGATGTCGTTCCGTTTCGGCTCGAGGTGGCGCGCAAGACCGGCGCGCATCGGACACTGTTAGCGAGCGACGATGGCGTATGGCAGGCGCTCAAGCAGGCTGGGCCGTTCGACCACATCATAGACGCGTGCAGCGCCGAGTCGCTGTTCTATGACATTTATCACAACCGGCTGCTCGCCTATCGCGGCGTGATTGCGGCGATGGCGGTGCGGGCGGAGGTGCGCTATCCCTGGGGGCTGCTGCACGTCACCGAGGCGTCGATCGAGGTCGCGTGCCACTTCTCACTGGACGAGCTGCGGGAGCTGATTGACTATGTGCGACGGGGTGAGGTTCAGATCGCGCCGCTGGTGACCCACCGCGTGCCGATCGCGCAGGCGCCGGAGATCTACAACACGCTGCGCGACCGGCCACAGGAGCTGTTGGGGGTGATCTTCGACTGGCGGTAAACGGCGCACGGTCGGCGGCGAGATTCCTCGCTGCGCGGCTAGGTCCCGATGTGATCGGGACCGCCGTGGCGGCGGCGAAGTGGCTAGGCCGAAGGCCGCCACGGCGGCAGGCGAAGCCTGCCTAGCCGCCGCCTAGCCACTCACAATGACACGCGCGCGAAGGGCCAGGACGACACTGGCGCAGGGCTCAGGGTCACCTGCGCGGTTTCAGCAGGAACAGCCGCACGCCCAGGGGGCCGAAGACGCGGCGATCGGTCGGGCGGCCGTTGACGCGCCGGCCGCTGACTGCGTCGATCACCTCCCGACCGCGCGCCCATGGGATCGGAGCGCGCTGCGGCAGCAGCGTGTTATTGATGACCGCGACCAAAAGCCCCTCCGCCGTTTGCACCGGCCGCGCCTCCAACAGGCAATAGGGAACCGGAAAGCGGTAGTGCCCGAGCTTGTCGTCCCACCACATGTAGCCGACATGCCCCGCTCGCTGATACTCAGGCGGCAGGCCGGGCTGCGGCCCAATCGCGCGCGCAAGGCCGTCGAGTGGTATGACCTCGACGCGCCGGCCCAGCGCTGCCTGCAACTGCGCGGACAGCGGCCGCCCGTATTCGTCCTCCTGCGGCACAGCGCCAACGGCGATGACGCGCACCGAGGACGGCAGATGGACAACCGCCTGCGCCGCATCCGGCCGCAGCCGCCTCGCCCACATGACGACGACGCCGCGTTTAACCGCTGCGAGGTCATCCTCCAGCACGTAGCGCCAAGGCTTGCCGAGCGCGGACATGTGCGCGTAAAGGATCGCCTGCGGCCAGCGGGCAGTCTGGTCAATGTCCTCGCGCGACCAGTTGCCCTCCGCCAGCAGCACGGCCAGGTCGGCGCGCTGGTATGCGTGTGCCATGGCGCGGCAGAGAGGCTCGACGCGGCGCAGGTCGGCGAAGATCTGCGGCGTGTGCGAATGAATGCGTGCGATGACCGGCTTGTCCCATTGGTGCCAGGCGAAGCTTGCGGTGAGATACTCGCCAAGCAAGGCGCTGGTGAAGTAGCGATAGCGCGACGCCGCCGGTGAAGGAAAATACTCGTACTCGTCGTGGTAGAGATGCAGCTCGGCGTTGAACAAGGGCTTGCCGGTGGTGTCGGCGGCGCACTTGATCTCCCACAGGGGATAGAGCGCCACGAGATCGTCCCAGCAGGTCATGGTCATGCGCGCGCAGAGGCGGTGCAGAAAGGGGTCGGGGTTGGTCTTGTTGCCGTAGAGCTTCTCGCCGAGGGATGGACGGAACGCCTGATCGAACAGCGCGCCGTAGAACTGCGCGAAGCGCAGGCGGGCGTAGCGGTCGCAATCGAGCCAGCCAGGGCTATCTTTGGGCGGCACGCCCACATCGTCGAACGCCGCGAAGCTGGTTCGCCAGGCGCTGTTCAGGCTTTGGATTGAGCCATGCCTGGCGGCGAGCCAGCCGCGGAACTCGCGCCAGAGGTCGGGCGCCTCCTGTGGCGTGCCGAGCCTGAAGTTGACTTCGTTGCCCAGGATCACGCCCATGACTGACGGGTGGCCGCGCAGCACGTGCGCCCAGTCGGTGAGCAGCGGCAGCGTCCGCTCCGGATGAAGCACCTGGTCGTTGAGGCCAGCGCCTTCGCCGGGGTTGCCGTACTGGATGTTGTGCATCAAGAAAAACGACATATCGTTGCGATCGCACCAATCGAGCACCGCCTGCACCGTCCGCTCCAACTGCGAGCCGGGCTTGGGCAGCGTCCAGACCCAAGACGAGAACTTGATGAGGTCGTAGCCATCGCGCTTGATAAGCTCGAGCTCGCGGACGGCGGCATCGGGCTTCTCCGGGCAAAAGAAGACCACGCCGTGACGCATGGGCGGTGCGGGATTGCCGACGACACGGGAGGTCGCGGCGAGACAAAGCAGCAGGCCGAGCAACAGCGCGGCGAATGGGCGCATGGCGACCTCTCCGCCCAGGGGACTTCGGCGGCGCGGCAGTGATTACCTACGTCGCAGCGGCAGGGCTGACGAGGACAAAGCCGAATGCTGGCGTCAGGCGGATTTGAGGGAGTATGTGCGATGATGAGATTTCACGCGGCCCTATTGTGCGCAGTTGTCGCCATGCTGCTCGGGGCAGGCGGCGGGAGGTGCGCTAGCATGGACCAAATGTCACATGCCGCGGCGGTGCTCGCCTATGACGGGAGCGGCGACTTCGGCCCGCAGACCGCGGGCACCAAGACCGCCGGCTGGCAGGAGGCGATTGACTACTGTGTCGCCCACGCGCGCGACCTCTATGTCAAAGGGGGCTGGGGCGGGCAGACCGCGATCTATCACGTCGCCGCCACGATTCGTATCCCCGCGACACAAGATTTAAAGATCGACGGCGGGGTCTACGTCCTCAACTGGGTCGGCCCGGCGGAGAAGGACCTGCTGGTAGTGGATTCGGGGATGGATTGCCATTACAGCTTCGGCATCCTGGTGTACGGCGGGCTGGGGGCGGCGCTGCGAATCAGACCTGAGAACCCGGTGCCAATCGACAAGTTCGCGGTCTTCACCGATTCGGAGATCAGGGCATCGTCGATCGCGGATCCGCACCCATTTCAGCGCGGGGAGCGCAAGGGGGGCGCCGGTGTGATCTTCGACACCGCCAAGGCGCCGATCGTGCACGCCGATTTCTATTTCACCGCGGTGCTCAATTTCGCGACGTGCATTGATGCGCCGAGCGCCGGGCAGGCGTTCGCCTTCAACCGGGTCACGTGCATGCATCTGCACACCAACGCTGACAGGAGCACGCTGCTGCGGCTGGGCGAGCAGAGCGCGCAGAATGTGATCAACCTCGGCATCGGCGTTGACCAAGGCGCGAGCGCAGTGAAAGGGGTTGACATACTTGGCGCCAATAATGTCTTGGAGGTAATCACGCGCGGCGGTTTTCCGGCGCGCAGTGATCTCGTATTCGAGGCGCCCGCGCAGGGGAACCAGGTCAATATCGTAGCGGAGCGCGAGACGGCGGAACCGGCGAACCTGGTGACGGATAGGGCGAGTGTGCCGACCAACCAGGTCACCTGGACCGGCGGGCCGGCGCCGGTGCGCGAGGTCAAGGCGACTGCGGGCAGCTTCACATACACCCAGCGACTTTATCCGGCGGCGGTGGCAGTGGTTGGCGGCGACGTGAACAGCGTGACGCTGGTGCGCGGCGCGCAGAGCATTGATTGTGGCGCGGCGGCCGGCCGCGAGATAACCCTGAGCGTCGGGGATCAACTCGGAATCGTGAGCGCGACGCCGCCGACGCTGCGCATCATCCCGCTCAAGGTGAAGTAGGACGCATGGCGTGGTGAGCGTGATAAGTCGCCGGCGTCTGTCTCGGAGGTTTCGCAATGCGACAGGATCTGCTGATGCCCTTGCTGCTCGTTCTCGTGTTCCTTCCGATTGCCTGCGCCGACGCGCCGGGCAAGATCGCCAAGGCCTCAACGGCGGATAAGATCCTGGCCGGCGCGGAGCGACGCATCGAACAGCACCGCAAGGGCGACATCACCGTCGTCGTTGTGGATGGCAACGACCCAGTCGTCGGCGCGACGGTGCAGGTCGAGCAGACCAGCCACGAGTTCCTCTTCGGCTGCAACGCTTATGCGCTGCGGCCGGGCAGTGCGCCGCCTGCGGGCGAGAAATCGGCGCTTCAGCAGGCATATCAGCAGCGCTTCGCGGCGCTGTTCAACTACGCGACGCTGCCGTTCTACTGGGGAACCTACGAGCCGGAGCGGGGAAAGCCGCAGCGCGAGGCGCTGACGGCGATGGCGCGCTGGTGCGCCGATCACGGCATCCGGCCCAAAGGCCACCCGCTGGTGTGGCACGAGGTAGTGCCGGCGTGGGCGCCGCAGACGGTTGCGGAGCTGACGCCGCTGCTGCGGGCGCGCGTGCAAAGCATCGTCTCCGGATTCGCGGGGCTGATCGACACGTGGGACGTGATTAACGAGAGCACGGTCTCGCCCGAGGTGGACAACGTTGTCGGTCACTGGGTCAAAGAGCTGGGGCCGGTCAATGCCGCCGGCGAGGCAATCTCATGGGCGCGGAAGTCGAACCCGCGCGCGATGCTGATTGTCAACGATTTCAACACCTCGCCGGCGTATGAGGCGCAGATTCGGGGCCTGATTGATGCCAAGCGCGCGCCCGACGCGATTGGCATTCAGAGCCACATGCACTGGGGCGAGTGGCCGCTGGAGCGGGCGTGGGAGGTCTGCGAGACGTTCGGCCGCTTCGGCATACCCATTCACTTCACGGAGACGACCGTGCTGTCGGGGCGCTTAAGGAGTCCCAAGTGGGAGCCGAAAAGCGGGGATTGGCCCTCGACCATGAGCGGCGAGCGGCGCCAGGCGGCCTACGTTGAGCGGTTCTACCGGGTGCTGTTCTCGCACCCGGCGGTGGCGGCGATAACGTGGTGGGATTTCTCGGATCGCGAGGCGTGGCAGGGCGCGCCGGCGGGGCTGCTGCGCGCGGACATGTCGCCCAAGCCGGCCTATGAGCGGCTGCTGCGGTTGGTCAAGACGAAGTGGTGGACGCAGGTGAAAGGGAGGACCGGGCCGGACGGGGAGATGCACTGCCGCGGGTTCTACGGGCGCTATCGCATCACGGCGACGGCGCGCGACGGGCGCAAGGGGAGGGCGGAGGTGCGGCTGTTCAAGGCCGACCGGCGGCGGGTAACGCTGCGGCTGCCACCGTCGTGAAGCAGGGGGACAATCCGTAAACCAAGCGGATGGTGCAGAAAACGGTCCCGACATGAAGCAGCATTGCGCGATTCTATTGACGCTCGCGTAATAGGTTATACGTCAAACCGCTGTTTGCGCGCGTCAAGTCGCATCGCTAGCCTCAAACGTAATATGCGAGCTTCAGTAGGCGCGTTCCGAAGGGATCTCGCGGTCAAGGTCTCCCCTTCGGTGGCCGGGGCGCAGACAACAGGTTCACTGTCCCTGCCCGGCCCTGGGTGAACTCGTAATCCTCTCCGAAGAACTCCCTCGTTCTCTCGCGGTTCAGGCGCATATCGGCAATGAGCCAGACGCACCCTCGCGGTATCACAAGCACGTCCCACGTCCAGCGCACTGGGCTGAGCCGATCGTAGGGCGAATTCTTGTAGTGGTATTGGAGCTGGACACGACGGCAATTGCTCCCCGCGACGGAGTGCAGCCGCGGCGACGAACCGTAGTGGAAGCACAGGTTCGTCCTGTCATCTGAGTTGAGATTGGCTTGCTCGCGGCGGCAGGCTTGGCCGTACTTGGGCGCAAAGGGCGGCGAGCCGAGTTCGCGCGTGAGGTACTGCGGAGTGAAGAGCGTCACGGCTGTGGCGTAGTCCCCTTCCCTGCGCGCCACCTCAAACCGGTGAAGCAAGTGCCAGACACCGTATGCGGGGAAGAGACGCTCGCGCCAGAACCACGCACCACCGAGAAGGAGTGCGATAACCAGGCTTGCGCTCGTGAGGCGCCGGGCTGCCACGGGGCTCCTGAGGTGTCTACCGGCGACGATACCGAGCCGTCCCGCCCAGGCGTTGGCGACGGCGAGAACCACGAACTCCGGCCGCAGGGAGCGCAGAGCCTCGTGAATAGGCAGCCACGGGTTGGCCCGAAACACGCCGGGGAATCGCGCATAGAGCCATCCAACCGCCCCCAGCACGGCCAGCAGGACGACCCCGACAGCGAGAATGGCGGCTGTCAGCGCGGGCCGCGGCGCCCTGCCCCGGTTCGCCGCCCAAACGAGACCGGCAGCGAACCCCGGCGCAAAGAGACCGCAGACCAGATAAGCCGCCATGACCGTGGCCTCGGCACCGGCCCCAGTGAGACCGAACTGGATCGCAGCAGCAATTACCAGTCCGGCTGCGGCCAACATGCCGCACGCGGCGAGGGCCGAAGCCAGCAGCAGCACGGCTGTCTTGCTCATGGCAGCAATCTCCTCTGATCCCTCGTAACAACGATCCCGGTGTCGGCTCCATTTCGCCTAATGCGAGGCGCGGGGTCGCGCGTTCGCTCCCGGGCGCCAACTGTCAACCTGGGCCTGGAGGTCGGGCGGGAGACGCAGTATGCGGCCAGTGCCACACGGTCCTTCGCCAAGTCGCAGCCCCGTGAACATCTCCTCGCTGCGTTTGCGATCGAGGCGCATGTCGGCGATGAGCCATCTACGCCCGCAGGTGCGGAACGTCATGTCGTAATACCAGCAAGTATGGATCTGCGGGGCCTCACCGTGGTAGTGGTACCAGATCGTGACGCGGCGATCCGACGTGCCGGGCACCGGCATCGTCATCGAGGCGAACGCGCCGCACCATTCGCGCTCGGTCGCGCGCAAGTCACACAACTGGGTTGCCAAAGCTTGGCGAAACTTGGGGCCGTAAGGTGGCGCGCCGAAGACGCGGCGGAGGTAATCGGGAGTGAAGCACGCCACAGCGTCGTCATAGCGGCCGTTGACACGCGCCAAGATGTAGTCCCTGGCAACGCGGTCAATGGCGCGGTCCGCGAACAGTTGCAGCGGCCAGATCCATCCCGCAACGCCAAGCATGACAATGCTAACGGCGGCCACGCCCGCGGCGGATACACGCGACGCGCTATCTGGAACCCGCCTCCCCGCCAGCGTGCCGAGCCACAACCCGCACCCACTGGCCCCCACGATGGCGATCAGCTCGAGCGCCTTGTGCAGTCTTAATCGGGGCGGGAAGTACAGCAGCGCTGACAGTATCCACCTCGGCGACCCGGCCCGGATGGCAGCCCACGCGAGAAGTATAAGGACACTGAGCAAGACGGTGGCAAGGATCGCCGGCCGGATGCGCGGCGTTGTTCGACTGCCCAGACCCCAGACGAAGCCGGCGGCGAGGCCGGGCAGGGCAAAGAGGCCGAGAAGTACCGCGCCGAGTGGCGTAAAGCGCGGGGCAAGCGGGAAGACCCGGAACTGGAGCTCGAGCGTTCCTGCGGCTGCTATTGCCGCCGCGGCAGCGAGCGCCGAGACTACCAGCAGCACGGCTGTCTTGCTCATGGCAGGCCTCCCCAACTGTTGGACGCACAGCGGGCGAGAGGGTTCAGTCAGACGCGGCTGCTGCCTGCTCTCTGCTCACTGCTGCCTTTCGTCTGGCCTCTTCCTCTAGCTTCTTTCCTCTAGCTTCTTACCTGGTGGGCGAAGCTGGGATCGAACCAGCGACTTCTTGCTTGTAAGGCAAGCGCTCTCCCGCTGAGCTATTCGCCCGGGACGAGCGGTCAGTTGACAGAGAGCTGAACTCACGGCTGGCCCTCTGCCATCAGCGATTGTACACGCGGTGCGCAGGGCGGTCAATGGCGGAGCGGGTTGGGCATGAAGCGAGCAGGGCAGGCGTCTCGCCTGCCCTGCTGCCAGGTCTTTCCTCTCCGGTGCGGCGGCCGGACTACGGATTCCGCCAGCCGGCGACGCCCAGGTTGATCTTGTACACCGACGTCTGCGCGGTGATGAACAGCGTCTTCAGGTTCGCCCCTCCGAAGTCGAGGTTCGACGGCGTCTCGGGCACAGGGATCACACCGAGCTTGTGGCCCGCGTAGTCGAACACCCACACGCCATCGGCCGCGCAATAGACATCGCCCATCGAGTCGAGCGCCAGCCCGTCGGGGGTGCCGCTGACCTTGGCGAAATCGCGCCCATTGCTGACGCTGCCGTCCGCCGCCACATCGTACGCGCGGATCACCTTGCGCGCCGAATCGGCGACGTAGAGCGTCTTCTCGGGCGGATCAAAGGCGATGCCGTTGGGGCGCGTCATGTCCTCGATCACCCGCGTCACCGCGCCGTCGGGCGCGATGCGATAGACGCCCTCGACCTTCTGCTCGCCCGGCTGGCCGCCCAAACCGTACGCGGGGTCGGTGAAGTAGATGGCGCCGCTGCGCGAGACCGCCAGGTCGTTGGGGCTGCTGAGGCGACCGCCGCCGAATGAGTTCGCCAGCACCGTCACCTTGCCGTCGGGCGTGATGCGCACGACATCGCGGGCCTGGTGGCGGCAGGCGATGATGCTGCCGTCCTTGTCCACGACCAGGCCATTGGCGTTAGCGCTGGGCTTGAGAAACGGCGCAACCTTGCCCTGGGCATCGAGGCGGTAGATGGCATCGCCCTGGATGTCGCTGAAATAGAGGTTGCCCTTGCCGTCCCAGGTCGGGCCCTCGGTGAACTGGAAGCCGCCTTTGATCTTCTGCGCCTTGGCGCCTTTGGGCAAGATCATGCGCCAGACGTCGGCGAGGGTGTTCGCCCCCGCCGGCCAGTAGCGCAGCAGCAGGTCGCGCGACTTGATGACGCCCTCGACGGGATCGCCGCCGCCCTCCCATTCGATGGAGAGCGCGCGATTGAAGCCGGCGGCGCGCAGGTCGGCGAGGATGCGGCCCCATTCATACTCGGCCTCGCCCACGGCGTCGAATTGATGGGCCTTGGCGTGCGCGTGATAGACGTAGGGCGCAAGCTTGCGGCAGGATTCGTAGCGCACGTCGTCGCGCCAGTTGCCAAAGTCGAGGCACGACCCGACCCAGTTGCGATCGGTAAGCTGAATGATGCGCAGGATGTTGTCCGCGCTCGCCGAGACGCCGCCGTGGTTCTCGATGGTCATCTTGATGTTGAGCTCCTTGGCGAGCAGCATCATGCGGTTGAAAGCGGCGGCGACGCGCTCGACGCCGAAGGTGGCGTCGCGCTGCGCGTCGCCGGTGCCGCCGACGTTCATGCGCACCACGGGGCAGCCGAGATAGGCCGCGGCCTTGAGCTTCTTGATGTTGTCCTGAATCTGCTGCTCCCACATGGCGTCGTCGGGATTGGAGAGATTGCCTTCCATGATGAGGCAGCAGGGGATGCGCTTGGCTTTCGCCATGGCGGCGTTGATCTCGTCGAGGTAGGCCTGATCCCACGACGTAAACGCGAAGTCGTTGAAGGTCATGCCCGGCAGGTCAAGCTTGGCCCAGAATGCCGGAGCGGTTTCCAGGGTCAGCTCGCCGGCCCCGAAGAGCTGACGCAGGCTGTAGTTCTCGCAGGCGATCAGGCCGGGAGTGACGCGATTCACGACCGCGGCGGAGCCGGCCATCGCCGCGAATACGAGCAGCACGCAGATTATGGCCATGACGAAGAACAGCGTATCCATGGTGTGCTTCACGATGACCTCCAAGCGATGTGATAACCCATACCGGGTGGACGCGACGTCATTCTGACCGCAGCGAAGAATCTTGGCACGGAGCCATAATTCTGGACTGCGCAGCTCGCCGCGGGGCGCGTTGTTCTACCTTAGCCCGGCGGCGTGCCGGCCCATTTCGCTCCGCGCTGCAAGAGCAGGCGAAACATCTCGTGGGCGCAGGCCTGCGGGTTGTGCCCCAGCGCGAGGTAGAACACTCGCCCCTGGCCCCAGGACTTGGTCCATGCCACGGGCATGGCGCAGCCCTTCCACAGCGCCGAAGCCAGCACTTTGACTCGCGGGTCGTAGTCCACGATGTACTGCTCGTCTTCGACCATAAACTCGGTCAGGCCCTGGGTTATAGGATGCTCCGAATCGACGACGCTAACCTGGTAAGAGCGAAAGTGCGGGTGGGTGACGAAGTAGCCGCCGACCATGGCGCGGTACTCCGGGCAGCCGCGGAAGGAGTCGGCGCCCGAGTGGCAGGTGGCGAAGCCCTTGCCCGAGGCGACCCAGTTGAGCAGGCCGTTCTTCTGCGCGTCGGTGATCTCGCCGACGGTGTAGTAGAAGACGAGCAGGTCGTAGGGGTCGAGCTTCGGCGGCACGAACAGCGACAGGTCGCTCTCGACGTAGGTGAGGTCGAAGTCTCCGCTGGCCTTCAGCGCGTCGAGCATCGCCGGGCCGCAGCCCTTGTAGTCGTGAATCTCGCCGCCCGCCAGCAGCAGGGTCTTGATCTTTAGCATCCGGTCCTCCTGGTTGGCCGCGCGTGATATGGCGCACCCGATGGTCATTTGCACATTCGCCCGCGTTATCCTTCTGCCACAGGTAACGGGGCGACGCGGCGCGCGTAGGCGGCGGCGATAACCGGCCGATGTCTACACTGCAAGGCTGCGCCTCAGCGGCCGGCTTCAGTCCACCGGCACCGCGGCGACGATGTCGTTGAGCACCTCTTCGGCGGTGGCGCCGGCGATGCGCGCCTCGGGGCGGACGATGATGCGATGGGCCAGCACCGACGGCGCCAGCCGCTTGACGTGGTCGGGCAGCACGTAGTCGAGGCCCGAGACCGCGGCCAGCGCCTGCGCGGTTCGGAACAGGTAGAGCGACCCGCGCGGGCTAGCGCCGAGGTAAATCTTGGGGTGGCTGCGCGTGGCGGTGACGAGGTCGAGGATATACTCCTGCGCGCGGGGCTGAACGTGCACCTCGCGCAAAGCGCGCTGCATGGCCAGCACCGTAGCGGCGTTGGTGACGGCCTCGATGCGGCGAATGGGGTGCTCGCGCTGCTGCTCCAGCACTACCGCGCGCTCGTTGTCGCGCGTCGGATAGCCGATGCGCAGGCGCATCATGAAGCGGTCGAGCTGCGCCTCGGGCAGGGGATAGGTGCCTTCGTACTCGATGGGATTCTCCGTCGCCATGACCACGAACGGCTGCGGCAGGGGATGCGCCACGCCGTCCACGGTGACCTGGCCCTCCTCCATGCACTCCAGCAGCGCCGACTGGGTCTTGGGGCTGGCGCGGTTGATCTCGTCGGCGAGCACGACATTGGCGAACACCGGCCCGGCAGCGAAGCGAAACTCGCGGCACCCCTGGTCGTAGATCGAGACGCCGGTGACATCGGAGGGCAGCAAGTCGGGGGTGAACTGGATGCGCCTGTAAGTGGAGCCAAGCGAGGTGGCGAATGCGCGGGCGAGCATCGTCTTGCCGACGCCGGGAACGTCCTCGAGCAGCACATGCCCGGCGCACAGCATGGCGACCAAAGCGTCCTCGATGACCTCGCGCTTGCCGAAGATGACGCGGCTGACGTTGTCGATAATGAGGCCGGTAATGTGGGCGACATCGGGCACCGTCAGAGCCGCAGGCTCGAGGTTGACGGGGTCGTCCTTGGGCATCTGCTGACGGCCAGTCGGCAGGGGGCCGTCGCCTCGATACTCATTTGCCTCGCGCTGCATGGTAACCCATTTCGGCAGCACCCGGCAGATGCCCTGCTGCATGTGCCGCCGCAAGACGTCGGATGTTGCGCGCTCGCGTGATCAGCCGCGCGTCAGCCCGCCCTCGGCGCGCGGGCGAAAAGGGAATCGTGATCCTCGGCGGTTGAGAGCACCGCCCCCAGGCGCTCGGCCAGGCGCCGCGCGTCGAAGGGCGCGTGGCCGGCGCCGTCGTTGTCGAAGAAGAAATAGACATCGTGCGGGCGCGTGTCAAGCGGTCGATCGGTCGCCCGGATCGGGCTCTCCCACTCGCGCCCAGCCATCCACGCCCGCGCCCGCGCCGCCCACCAATCGAGCTGGTCATCGCTGTAGCGGCTGAGGTAGGTCTGCTCGTGGCCGTGCAGGCGACAGTACACCAGCGGCGCCGTGATCTCCTCCGCATAGGGCCAATCGCTGGAGGAATCGGTGAGCACGAAGCCGATGTCGTGCTGCGCCAGCATGTCGAACACCTCGCGGCGGATCATGTTGTGGCTGCGAATCTCCATGACGTGCTGAAGCGGCCCTTCGTAGGCGCCCGACCCGCTTCGCGGGTGCCCGCGCGGCTCCTTGACCTTGTCGTCGTGTTGGCGCGCGAGGCGGTAAGCGGCATCGCTGTCTTTGGGCAGGCACTCCAGGAACTGGCTGAAGACGTCGGGGTGCCAGTTGGTGCGCGGCGGAATATGCCACAGGAGGGGGCCCATGGTCTCGCCGAGGTCGAGGATGCCGGTGGCGAAGAAGTTGGCGAGGGCGGTGCGATCCTTGAGCTTGCGGGTGTGGGTGATATAGCGGTTACCCTTGGCGGCCCAGCGGAAAGGGTGGTCGCGCGCGGCGTCGCGATAACGCGCCCACGCGGCCGCGGTGATCATGCCGTAGAAGCTGCCGTTGATCTCGACGGCGTTGAACTGGCTGGCGGCGAATTGACGGCGATGCGATTTCGGCAGGTCATCTTGGTAGAACCTGCCCTGCCAGTGGTCATAGGTGTAGCCGCTGATGCCGATCCAGGCGAAGGGCATTGGAGGATTCGCTCCGGCCGCTATTTGCGCGAATGGTAGCACATTCCGCGACGCCCAATGGGCGCGCCCTGGTAAAAGCCGCGCACAAACTGCACACCGCCGCAGACCCGCGCTCGCGCCCCTCCTCTCTCTGGAAGCTTGGCATTACTCATGTCGTGCTCAAACCGCCAGCGAGAGCCCCTCGCTGGGCCCATGGAGCCCAGGCACTCCTGTGGCTAGGCGGGGCCGCCACCCCGGCCCGAAGGGCCTAGTGCTTTCTTGCAGGTCTGTTGTTACATTTCACCCTCACCTCAATGGCTAGGCCTGCAGGCCGCCACGGCGGCTCCGACTGCGTCGGAGCTTAGCCGTCCTCTCCCGCCTTCGCGGGCATCGTACGGCAGGCGAGACGCCTGCCCTACCGCACGATCGGTAGCGCAGCCGTCTCGGCTGCGCGTCCGCCTTCGCGGACGACGATTCAGCCTTCGTAGCCGAAGCTGCTTCGGCGAAGTGGGCAGTTCCGCTCCGGCGGACGAAGGCGTCGGTGGGCGAAGTTGCCCTGGCAGGGAGAGCAGGAACCTGGCCCGACCCCTCTCCCTTCAAGGGAGAGGCGGGGTGAGGGTCACCGCTGGACGAGGCCGGCGGCGCGGTGCGCCGCTCCGGAAGTGCGGCGCAGCCGCACTCAGGCCTCGTCTCCGGAGCGACGCCGGCGGCGCTAGCGCCGCTCCGGAATGCGGCCAAGCCGCATCAGGCGTCGCCAGGCAACAGGAGTCCTGCAAAACAGCACTAGGGGCCTGGGCCGCCACGCGGGCAAGAGTGCCCCTGCTCCACTCCCGACGGGCAAGAGTGGCCGTGCTCCACTTCGCAGCCGCAATTTCTGCGCATCCTCTGCTTGCGCCTTTGTCGGGCACTTGACGCGAGGGCTTCGAAGCGACTATGATATATGTGGTTTGGCGCATACGTCATGGCGGACTGCCAGTGGCTGGTGAGACGAGAATGAAACGGCTCAACTGTATACTGAAGGCGCTCGCGGATCCAACGCGGGTGCGCATCGTTGCCCTGCTGCACGGGCGTGACGAGCTGTGCGTGTGCGAGATTGTGGAGGCGCTGCGGCTGCCGCAGTACAACGTCTCGCGCCATCTGCGTGAGCTCAAGGCGGCAGGGCTGGTGGCGGCTTATCGCCAGGGGCGATGGATGCATTACCGGGTAAATCCTCGGCTGGCTCGTGCCGATTGCAGTATCGCCCAGGCGCTGTGCGCCCGCGCCAAGACGGAGCCGACGGTGCGCCAGGATCTACGTCGCCTGCAATGCTGCCTGCGTCCGCGCGTCAGGCGCGCGCGGCACGTTGTCGTGGCAGGCGAGACGCCTGCCCTACGCGCGAAGGAGAGGGCGTGACATGGCAGGGACGCGCCGATCGGGGCTGCCGTTCCTCGACCGCTACCTGACGCTGTGGATTTTCCTCGGCATGGCCTTCGGCGTCGGCCTGGGGTATCTCGTGCCCGGCGTGGTAGACGTGATCACGCGCTTCCAGGTCGGCACGACCTCGATCCCCATCGCCATCGGCCTGATTCTCATGATGTACCCGCCGCTGGCGAAGGTGCGCTACGAGGAGCTGGGCGGCGTGTTCCGCAACGTCAGGGTGCTCGCCCTCTCGCTGGTGCAAAACTGGATCATCGGGCCGATCCTCATGTTCCTGCTCGCCATCGCGTTCCTGCGCGGATACCCGGAGTACATGGTGGGCTTGATCATGATCGGGTTGGCGCGCTGCATCGCCATGGTCATCGTGTGGAACGACCTGGCGGAGGGCGACCGCGAATACGCCGCCGGCCTGGTGGCGTTGAACTCGATCTTCCAGGTGCTGTTCTACGCCGTTTACGCGTATGTGTTTATCAAGGTGCTGCCGCCGCTGCTGGGCATCAACTTCGGCCACGTGGATCTCAGCAAGATCACCATGGGCAGCATCGCGCAAAGCGTTTTCATCTACCTCGGCATACCGTTCTTCGGCGGGCTGTTGACCCGCGTGACCCTGCTGCGCGTCAAGGGCCGCGCGTGGTACGAGCGCCGCTTCATTCCGCGCATCAGCCCCATCACGCTGATCGCGCTGCTCTTCACCATCGTCGTCATGTTCTCGCTCAAGGGCGAGTACATCGTGCACCTGCCGCTGGACGTGCTGCGCATTGCCGCGCCGCTGCTGGTCTATTTCGTAGTGATGTTTCTGGCCTCGTTCTACCTGGGAGCGAAGGCCGGGGCGGATTATCCCAAGACGGCGACCCTCGCGTTCACCGCGGCGAGCAACAATTTCGAGCTGGCGATCGCGGTGGCGGTGGCGGTGTTCGGCATCAAGTCGGGGGCGGCGTTTGCGGCGGTGATCGGGCCGCTGGTGGAGGTGCCGGTGCTGATCAGCCTGGTCAATGTCGCCCTGGCATTCAGGCGGCGCTACTTTCCGGCGGCGCCGGTTCGGCCTTCGGTGGGGCTGGAGTGAAGATGACGCTCCTTGCCGCATTTTCCGATGTCCATGCGAACGAGCACGCGCTCGATGCGGTGCTGGACGATATTCGCGGCCGCCATCCCGACCGGGTGATCTGCCTGGGGGATCTGGTCGGCTACGGCGCGTTTCCGAACGAGGTGATCGAGGCGATGAGGAACGCGGCCATCCTTACGGTCGCCGGCAATTATGACGATGGCGTGGGTTATGACCGAGAGGAATGCGGCTGCGCCTACGTTGGTGCGGCAGACCGCGAGCGCGGAGATCGCTCGCTGCGGTGGACGCAAAGAATGGTGACGCCGGAGAACAAAGCGTGGCTGCGGTCGTTGCCCAGGGAGCTGCGGCTCGATATCGCGGGCCGGCGAATCCTGTGCGTTCACGGCAGCCCGCGGCGGATCAACGAGTATCTGTATGAGGATCGCCCCGAGCGAAGCCTGGCGCGCATGCTCGCCGGCATTGATGCCGACATCGTGCTCTGCGGGCACACGCACTTGCCTTATCATCGGCGCATCGCGACGACTCATCTGATCAATGTCGGCTCGGTCGGCAAGCCGAAGAACGGCGACCCGCGGGCCGCTTACGCCCTGGTCGAGAGCGGTGCGCCGCCTGCGATCGGCGACGAGGTGAAGGCGATTTTCCCGCGCGTCGCCTACGATATTGAAGCGGCGGCAGAGGCGATCGAGGCGACAGACTTGCCGCGCGAGTTCGCGCAAACGCTGCGCACGGCGCGCTAACCAGAGTTACTGCATGGATACTGATATGACCGAGCACTCGAACCAACTTGAGCCGACAGCGATAGGCGCGCCGCGAGGCAAGTCGGCTTGGGCGCCGTACGCGCTGACGATCACCGGGGCGGCCGCGTTTGCGCTGATTTACCGAGGACTCAAGCCGGCGGCCGATTGGCTCACCTATGACCTGATGCGCTTCGCGCCGAAGACGCACCTCGGCGAAGCCGTCAACTTCTTCCTCTACGATACCGCCAAGATCTTCCTGCTGCTGGTCACCGTCATCTACGGCGTCACGCTCATCCGCCAGTCCTTCAGCCCACAGCGGGTGCGGCGGGCTCTCGGCGGCAAGCGCGAGGGCATCGGCAATGTCATGGCGGCCGGGCTGGGCGTCGTGACGCCGTTCTGCTCGTGCTCGGCGTGCCCGCTGTTCATTGGGTTTGTCGAGTCGGGCATCCCGCTGGGCGTCACGTTCTCGTTTCTCATCTCTTCGCCGCTGGTGAATGAGGTCGCCCTCGTCATGCTGTTGGGCATGTTTGGACTCAAGGTGGCAGGGCTCTACGTGAGTGCGGGCATGGTGACGGCGATCCTGGGCGGCTTGGCGATTGGGAGAATGAAGCTGGAGAAGCAGGTGGAGCGCTTCGGCGTCGCGCCCGAAGACATCGAGGAGGAACGCGTACCCTTCCGCCAGCGCAGCCGCGAGGCCTGGGATCACACGAAGGGCTTGCTGCGCAAGGTGGGGCCGTGGGTCGCGGTCGGCATCGCGGTGGGCGCTGCCATCCACGGCTACGTGCCGGTTGATCTCGTCGCGCGCTGGGCGGGCAAACAGAATCCCTGGGCGGTACCGGTGGCGGTGGTAATTGCTCTGCCGCTCTATTCGAATGCGGCGGGCATGGTTCCGATCGCACAGGCGCTCTATGCCAAGGGCATGGCGATGGGCACGGTGCTGGCCTTCTTCATGGCGGTGGTCGGTTTGAGCACGCCGGAGTTCATCATCCTCAAGCAGGTCATCAAGCCGAAGCTGCTCGCCGTCTTCGCCGGCATTCTCACCGCGATCTTCATTCTCTTTGGCTACCTGTTCAATGCGATTCTCTAACGAGGGGTTGGATATATGAAGATCGAGGTCCTGGGTTCGGGCTGCAAGAAGTGCCATGCGCTGGAAGAGCAAACGCGGGCGGCCCTGGCGGAGCTCGGCGTCGAGGCTGAGGTCGAGCACGTCACCGACATGCGCCGGATCATGGGCTATGGCGTACTTTCCACCCCGGCGCTGGTGATCGACGGCAAAGTGAAGTGCGCGGGGCGATTGCCCGCGGCCGACGAGCTGAAGAAGTGGCTCCAGGCGTAGTGCCGTCCACCCTCGGTCTTTCGCCAGAGCAGGGAGACCCCGCGCGCGCCGCGCTGGCTGACCGGATAGCAAACAAAGTCGCGGGGTGGCGGCGTTTCGTGAGACAAGCACGCGCACACGCGGTTGGAGGCCAGACGACCATGCTGCTCAGAGAGTACAAGTTCCAACTGTTCGCGCCCAAGTGCAATCCGTCGGCCGAATACGCCAACTGCCTGGCGGCGCTGCGGGACGACATTCGCGAGGTCTTCCCCTACCTGAACGGGCGGTTGAAGGCGTGTCAGTACAACCCAGACGCGCCCTTCGTGCGCTTCCGCCGCGAGGGCCACGTGATCGTTTTGCGTCCCCGCCAGGCGGCGGTGAGCAAGCTGGCGGATGCGCACGAAGCCCGGCGCGTGCTCGAGTCGGTGAAAGACCTGGTGAACGATACCTGGGAGCGCCGCGCTGACATTACGCCCAGCGATCGGCGCGCAGCCAGCCTGAGCGCGCTGCAACTGTACAAACTGCTGCCGGCAACAAACTGCGGGAAGTGCGGGGAGCGGACTTGCCTCGCTTTCGCGGTCAGGCTGGCAGCAGAAGAAGCATCTCTGGATCGCTGCCCGCTTCTGCTTGAGCCAGAGCATGCCCAGACGCGCACGGCTCTGATCGAACTTCTATTGGGCGCAGGTTACGACGTGCCGGAAGACTGGCTGTGACGCTTTTGAATCCCGCATACCTGGTTTACGGCTGACAGCCTGGACTTGACGCTCGCTGACGGCGATTTGCGGCGTCAGTCCATTCTGCAAGCGTCAATGGGGAGTGGGGAAGCAACGATGAGAAGATCGAGGTGGATACTGCTAGCCCTAGTGCTTGCGATTGCCACGGTCGTCGTCGTCAAGGAGGCCATCAAGGGCAAACCGACCGCGCCGCCCGCGGTGCAAGCGACGGCGAAGGAGCGAGCGACCCAGCCGTCCACGGTGGCCGCGCCGCGGCCGCCGGGCGAGCGAGGCATTGGGCCGCCGCTGGCACCCAAGGAGAATCCGACGTCCCAAAGGCGCTCGGCCACGCCAGCGGGCATCGGGGTGTCCCGGGGCGAGCCTGGGGCGCTGCAGCCGACGAAGACAAGTGCGAGACCGAATGCAACATCTGCTAAACCGGAGACCAAACCTGGCGCGCGTACCGCGCACTCCGGAGGTGCGGCGCAGCCGCGCACAGGCACGACGCCTCAGTCCGCCGCTCAGGCCGCGCCGCCGCGCGCTGCGCACCCCGACGAAGGCGAGAAGACCCAAGGCCCGCTTGCCGCATCGATGCTCGCCGCATGCCTGAAGAGCGGGCGGCCGACGGTCGCCGATTTCGGCAAAGGCTGGTGCCGGCCGTGTAAGATGATGGTGCCAGTGTTGGAACATGCCGCGGCCAGATACGCGGGCAAGGCGAACGTGGTGTACGTGGACATGGAGGCTTACCCGCAGCTCGCCGAGGCGCACCGCATCGCAGCCATGCCGACGCAGATCTTCTTCGATGCCGCGGGCAAGGAGGTTGGGCGGCACATGGGCTACCTGTCTGGCGATGGGCTCGACGCCCAGCTCGCCGCGCTCGGGGTGAAATCGTGATCGAATCCGTCGCCCACGCCGCGGCGCAGGTTGTGGGCGAGCTGTCAGCGCTCGCATATGTGCTGGTGTTCCTGGGCGGCGTGCTCACCAGCATCGGCCCCTGCAATCTCTCGATGGTTCCGGTGATCATTGGCTACGTCGGCGGCCAGCAGAACCTCACGCGCGCGAGGGGCTTCTGGCTCTCAGGTTTCTTCACTCTGGGCAGCTCGGCAACGTTCATGCTGCTGGGAGTGATCGCGGCCACCGTCGGCGGGCTATTCGGCACGGAGAGCAAGCTACTTCATTGGTTCGTGGCGTTGGTCTGCTTCACCATCGGGCTTACCTTGCTCGGAGCACTGAAGCTCAACTTCGATTTCCTGGCGCGCTTCCAGCCGCAACGTTTGGCGATTGGCGGCTTGCTTGGGGCGCTGGCGCTGGGGCTGACCGTGGGGGTCGTGGGGTCACAATGCGGAACGCCGGTGCTGGTGGCGATCTTGGGCATCGCCATGGCGAAGGGCAAGCTGGTCTATGGCGCGTCGCTGCTGTTCGCCTATGGATTGGGCCGCGGAGTACCCATCGTCCTCGCGGGGACGTTTACCGGGGTGGTGAAGGCGCTGCCGGCGCTGGAGCGCTGGACGCGCGGCGTGGAGCAAGCGGCGGGCGTGGTTCTGATTCTGGTGGGTCTCTATTTCATCTGGCTGTCGTAAGCGGCGGCGGGGAAGGAACGACGAGATGACTCGAAGCGGTCAGCGCGGCAAGGCGGTGCGCCGCCTGCGAAAGGAATTGGTCAAGCGGCGCTACGGCGCGATCGCCGAAGGCGGCGGTTGCTGCTGCACCGCCAGCAATCCGGTAGGGCAGGCGTCTCGCCTGCCACAGGTCGTGGCGCAGAAGATCGGCTACCGCGCAGACGAGATCGAAGCAGCGCCGCAGGGCGCGAACCTGGGCCTGGGCTGCGGTAACCCCTTGGCCATTGACAGCGTCGCGCCGGGCGAGACGGTGCTGGATTTGGGCTCGGGGGGCGGCTTCGACGCCTTCCTCGCGGCGGGCCGGGTCGGGCCGCAGGGGCAGGTGATCGGCGTGGACATGACGCCGCAGATGATTCGGAAAGCGCGGGCCAATGCGAAACGCGCCGGTATCGCCAACGTCGAGTTTCGCCGCGGCGACATCGAGGCGCTGCCAGTGGAGGACGCCTCGGTTGACCTGGTGATCAGCAACTGTGTGCTCAACCTGGTGCCCGACAAGGCGCAGGCATTCCGCGAGATCGCGCGGGTGCTCAAGCCCGGCGGGCGCATCGCCATCGCGGACCTGGTGCTCGACAAGCCGCTGCCGGCGCGGCTGCGCGATGACGAGGATGCGTATTGCTCGTGCATCGGCGGCGCGATAGACCGCGCGGAATACCTGCGCGGGCTGGAGGCGGCAGGCCTGACCGACGTGCGCGTCGTGGCGGAGGCGGATGCGGCGGAGCTGCTGGCGGGCGGTGCGCCGCCCTTCGACAGGCTCAGGGCAGGCTCTACGGGCGATTGCTGCGGCGCCGCGGCGACCTCGCGGGCGGCGGACCGCCCGCAGGCGGCGCACCGCCTCGCCGGCGTCGTCACCAGCGTGCACGTGGCGGGGCGGAAGCCGGGGTAGACTCCGCATCGCGCGTTGCGCTGCATCCTGCGGGTTCGCTCACGGGCTGCGGGCAATCGGCGTCGTTTAAGCCGGCAGCACCAACGTATCAGGAGGACGATGTTGAACCGAATTGACAATGGCAGACATGGGAGTGGGCGGAGGTGGCTCATCGGAGGGGTTGCCCTCCTCTACTTTATCGCCGCGCTCGAGATCGTCATCATGATTAGTCCGTTCGCGTTCTTCTTCTATGCGGTCTTCAACCCTATTCTCTTGGGGCTGAACCAATCGTGGGCGACGCGATGGCTTACGGCGTTCTTCTTGCCTCACATGATTGCGCCGACTACCTCGCTGCTGCTTGCAGTGCGTGTCCTCGGTTCCGTCTTGTTCATCGGCGGGAGCCTGATGTTTCTCGTCTGCGCAGCTCAGGTGTATCTCGGCAAGCTGCTGAAGTGGGGAGTCGCCGAGCGCGGGTTCTATGCGTTGATGCGCCATCCGCAATACACCGCATTGGTCCTGGCGGGCCTGGGATTGACGATCCTGTGGCCTCGCTTCCTTACCTTGATGTTCCTGGCGGTGATGGTGTTCCTCTATTATGTGCTCGCCAAGGATGAGGAGCGTCGGATGCTGCGCCACTACGGCGAAGCCTATCAGAAGTACATGGAACGCACCGGCATGTTCTGGCCGCGCCTCAGCCGAAAGCGGGTCTCGCCGGAGCCACTGCGGTGGCAGAGCGCCGCGCTGCTTTTGGTTGTCCTGACCGGCGGTGCGGCAGCGTCGGGCTTTGGCCTCAGGGCCTACACGGTCGCCCATCTCCCGTTGGCAACCGTGCATGGGGTTGACTTACTTTCCATCATCCCAAGCGATCTTGCGACGGCGAGCGACCTCCTCCAGGGCGTCCGGGACGACCCGGGTTGCGCCGCGCGTCTGCGCTCCATGCGGACATCGGATCACAGCCGCATCTTGGCCTATGCGATGCCGGTCGATTACGTGATGCAGGGGATGATCGCCAACACGGGGCCGGAGTGGAAGCTGTTCCGGCATCACCAGACCTTTACGATGATCGCCAACTACATTTTCCACCCCATCGCGCACCTCCAGGGAGGCCACATGCATCACGCGATGGCGATGCCGATGCAGCACGGCCCTGAGATGTACAACAGCCCGATGATGCGGCGGCGCATCGTCTTCCTGGAGGTGCGTGGAGACCGCCCGATGACTTCGGCGCGCGCTGATTTCGGGGTCAACAATCAGCGCCTCCCCCGCTTCTTTGTGGATGTTCACCTGCACACGAACGAAGTCCTCCAAGTGCAGGAGACGCCGCGCGGCACCGGATGGGGCGAGGTTCCGACGCCGATGTTCTGATCTCTATCCCTCCGGCCGCAGGGTCTGCGGGCGGCGCAGGTGGCGGGGCAAGCTGCGGATCAGGTCGATGGTCGAACGAGCATCGGGCTCTCGGATGTAGCGCGCGATGCACGCCGCGGCGATGACCGCCGGGATGGTCAGGTAGAAGGTAATGCGCAGGTCCGCGTGCACGCCGGTGTGCCTGAGAAGCTGCGGCAGGTAACCGCCCAGCGTCGGCATCGGCGCCGCCACCAGCACGACGATGGTCGAGTAGATGGCGAGTTGCACCGACCGCCCGGCGGCGGGGGTCAGCTTGTAGACCAGCGTGTTGACCGCCACCGACAGCCCGCCGATGGCAAACCCCGCCAGCAGGTTGACCGGCGGAACGGCGATGTACACCGCGTGGGCGCTCGTCATCCCCAGCCAGACCAGCGGCACCGGCGCCAGCGCCGCGGTGCAGACGATGAGCACCGGCTTGCTGCCATAGCGATCGACCACGCGCCCCCAAAACGGCGAGCACGCGAGCAAGGTCAAGCTCACCACCGCATTGACGGCGCCCACGCCCAGAAACGGCATACGCAGGTCGCGCAGCATGTAGGTGGCGTAGAACGGCCCCGCGAGCGCCTGCAACGACCACAGCAGCGCCCACGCCATCACCAGCAGCAGCGAGGTGTTGGCGAAGGTCTCGCGCGCCAGTTGCAGGAAGCCGCGCGAGCGATTGCGCGCGAGCGGCAAGTCGGGCTGCGGCACGAAGAAGATCGCGTTGGCCAGGCCGAACATCATGCCGAAGCCAAACAGCCAGCTGAAGGCGCCGATGCCCATGAGCTTGACGCGGTCGAGGAAGGCGCCCTCGATCAGCGCGAACGCGGTGCCGATGATGCTGGCGTACATGTTGATGCGCCCGAAAAAGAGGCCGCGCGAATCAGCGGGCAGGAGATCGCCCAGCCAGCTCGCGCGCGCGTTGTTTTGAACCTGGGCGAAGGCGGCGACAAGGGTGATGACGGCGATGAGGGCGCCGATTCTCACCGCCGGTTCGGCGCGGCGAGCGAGGTAGGGGATCAGGATCGCCAGCGCCCAACATGAGACATTGACCAGCGCCGCGACGACGGTCATGCGCCGACGGCTGGCGCCGCGCTCGACGAGGAATGCGGCGAGCAGTTGCATGACGACGAAGAACATCGGCACCGTGGACATGAGGCCGATCTGGACGTTGTTGGCGCCGAGCCTGAGCGCGTAGCCGATGATGAACATGCCGCCGGTCGAAGCGACGTAGACCGAGCTGAGCATCGCTTGCGCGTATGACAGGCGCAAGGCGCGCGCAATGGCGGCCGGGGTGGAAGGCGCAGGCTCAGACATCAGGCGGTCTCCGCAGGGCATCCGGCGCGGCGATTTTCCGTCGGCGGCGCGCGGGAGCATTTGCGCTGCGACAGGCTGTCAGGCCGCGCGCGACATTATCCGCGCGCAGTTGGAGGCGCTGGTCGAGCGGGGCGCGGCGGGTAGGCAGCAGTTGAGGCCAGCCTCACATCACACCCGCGGCAGCGGCCGTGGCAAGATTCTTCGCTTCGCGCTACGCGCTGCACTCAGAATGAGATTTCCCCGATCGCTACCACGCAGCCGCAGAAGTTGTGCAACTGCCGCTTGAGCGCCGGGTGCCCCCTGTTCACGGCGCGGCGGCGGTGGCGCCGGTGAGATCGCCCAGGCCGAGGCTATCCTTACTTCAGCTCGTTGAGGTCGCTGTAGCCGTACATCGTCAGGTCCTGGTCGGCGGCGCCGTAGAGATCCTCCAGGCCCACCCAGTGGCCGATTTCATGAGTGGCGATGTTACGAATGTCGTATCCCAGGGTGCCGCCGCAATCGCCCGCCGCCGGGTCGGTTAGGCTCCACTTGTACTTCAGGTTGAAGATGATGTCGCCCTCGACCAGGACGCCGGCGTTGTACCAGCTATAGGCGACGGCCAGCACGGACGCCCCGAGCCGGCCCCAGCCAACAGCGTTGACTCCGTCACGTCGGCCTAGCCTCGCGGTGGTCGCGCCGCCGTAGTAGAACGTCGCCGAGGGAGCGGCGGCGCTCCAGGCCGCCGACGCCGCGCTCATCGCCTGGTAGACCTGGGCATCGGTGAGATTGGCCGGTGCCGAGCCGTAGTTGATCCAGTAGGTGAAGCCGGCGGCCGGTAGCTGCCACCCGGTCAGGCCATAGTCATTGACCTGGTCGTCCTGGGTCAAGCTGCAATAGGACACGTTGCCCTTGCCGCCATGACCGGGATAGTGGACGAAGATCCGGAGCTTGACCTGGTCCTTGTCCTTGTCCGCAGGCGGCGCACCGCCCGCAGGCGGCGCACCGCCCGCCGGCGCCGCGCCGCACATCGCCGCCAGCAGCGCCAGCGCGACCACCGCCGCAATCACGGAACCCATTCGCGTTGTCATCAGTCCATCCCCTTTCGTCGGACTTACTCTCCTCGATGTTTCGGATGAAATGTCACCCCGAGCGTAGCGATGGGTCCTCTACCGGGCATGGAGCCCAGGCACTCTTGCCTGGGCCACACGGGCAGGAGTGCCCGTGCTCCATCGCGATAGGGGATTCCTCGCTGCGTTCGGAATGACAGGATGCATGTTCTCACACACGCCCTCAGAACCCGGGAGCCCCCGCCCACTAGCCCTTCTCGCAGATCTTGTGCAGCAGCTCGCGGTAGTAGAGGTAGTTCTGCCAGGACACGTCGTGCGGCACGGCGTGGTCAATGCCGGGGACGTAGCCCCCTTGCTCGATCATCCATGGCACCTTGGCGTAAACCTCGTCCTCGATCGCCCGCTTGTCCTTGGCCAGGGCGCGCTTGTCGATGCCGGCCCAGATGAGCAGGTCGCGGCCGTACTGCTTGCGCAGCGCGACGATGTCCTCCCCCGCCGCGACCTCGAAGGGATAGACGCAGTTGATGCCGACCTCGATCCACATCGGCACGAGCTCATCCACGTGGCCGTCGGAGTCAAGCATGATGACGTCCACGCCGTGCTCGTGCATGACATCGGTGATGCGCCGGTACTGCGGCACCATGAACTCGCGAAAATGCTTGGGGGAGATGATGCTCGCGGTCTTGTAGCACATGTCCTCCCAGAAGACGCCGTAGTCGATGTCGCCGATCTCGGCCAGGGCGGGGGTGATGAGCTCGATCACGAAATCGGCGAGGTACTCCATGATCTCGTGCATCAGCGCGGGGTCGTCGTACATCATGATGGAGGCGGTCTCGAAGCCCATCCAGTTGCGCGGGTAGCCGAAGAGGCTGCCGCCGTGAATGCCGAGCGGATAGTCGCGGTCGCGCACGTGCCGCTTGTAGTCGTCCCAGAAGGCCGGGTAGCGGCAGGGCGACTTCGGGTTGAGGCGGCGCTTGAAATCCTCCCACGACTTGCGGTCGCGAACCGGGAACTCGTAACGCTGGTCCATGGACGATGCAGTGCCGCGCGCCTCGCCTTCCTTCATGCGCTTGCTCAGGACGCCGTCGGTGTGGCGCTTTACGACATAGCGCTCGGTGTCCTCGATGGTCTGCTCGCGGAAATGCGGGATGATGCCGTGGTTGATGGGCACCATGTCGCGGCGGTCGAAGCCGAAGAGATGGACGTGGTGGATGTCGGGCGGCATGCCCTCGTCTTCCCAGCGATCGATGGTCTGGCCCCAGAAACCCATCTCCCAGTACGGCACGCGGTCGGGCGCGCCGAAATGCATGGTCTCGTGGAAGCGCTGGCGGTAGTTCATTGGGCGCTCTCCTTCCCACAGGTGGTGGCACCGAGATAGTTTGCCGCGAGCGGGCGCTAGACCTGCCGAGACACCGACACCGCCGGGATGTTACGGCTCCACGCCCAGGTTCTGCCCATAGTCGGGCCGCACGACGCGGCCCCAATCGGGCGGGTTAGTCCAATAGGGGCGGCCATTGTGGTAATCGTCCACCTGGGCGACGAACTTCGCGAACTCCTGGTACGGGATCAGCCAGTTACTGTTGAGGCGGAAGAGCGAGCCCAGGTCGCCAACATGATCCACGACGCGGGCGAAGGCTCGCAACTGCTGGCGGATGAGCGCGACCCAATCCTCGGCCAGCCGCCGCGCAAGCGCGAGTTCGGCCAGCAGCGCCGGCCGGTCCTCGTCGAGGCGCGCTGCGAACGCTGCCTCGTAATGCTCGGCGAAATCGAGCCACGCCGACAGTAACCGGTAGTGCGTGCGGCTGAGTCGCGTGTGCACGATGAGGAAATCGGCCTCATGCCGCGCGCCTGCCGGCGCATCGCGCAGCGCCTTGCGCAGCAGGGCCAGCGCCGCATCGAACGCCGCGACCCCGGGCGAGAGGTCTTCGCGCCACTTGCGGCAGGCCGCGAGAAACCCTTCCCACCAATCGGTGCGTTTCTTTTCGCGCCCGCAGGCGGCGCACCGCCCGCAGGCGGCGCACCGCCCGCGCAGCGGCCCTTCGAACTTGTCGCCGCGCTCAGACAGAGCGCGCAGCGTGTGGCACCACCCGGGCGCGGAATAGCCCGCGAAGTCGCCGTGCCCGCTCCAGCCCAGTCGCGCGTCCTCGGCCTCGAGCAGCGCGAAGACGTCGTACATTGCGCCAGCCGCTTTGTCGCCAAAGAGCGCTTGCGCATAGCGACGGTAGAATGCCTCCTGCGTCAACCCCGGCTGGGTCGCGGCCTCCATGAAGAAGCGGCTGTGATGCTCCATGCCGCGCGGGCGGTTCAACTGCAAGCAGTAGCCGGCCCACTGCTGCCGCCACATCTCCTGCGGGAAGCGGTCGTGCAGGTAGCTGCCGACGTCGTAGTTGAGGGTCAGCATGTGCGCGTCTTCGTCGTGGCGCGGCACGATCTTGTAGCGGCGGCGGGCGGCGAAGGGCTCGGTAATATCGGTTGGTGCATGGCCGTCAACGTACCAAGGATGCCACGGCGCGGAGCCCTCCATGTTGAGGAAATCAATCTCGGGCGGCAGCAGCGCATCATAGAGCGGCAGGGCGTGGGCGCGGGAGATGGTCGCCACCGAAACGGGCAGGCCGGGCGCGACACGGTCGCGGGCCGCCAGGCACTTGCGCACGATGTGGACGAAGCCGAGGTCGTTATCGAGCGCGCGCGGGTCGATGCCCTTGTGATTGCGCGCGAAAGCCTCAACGACCGTCTGCCAGACCGGGCCGGCCTCGTCGCGGATACGTTGGTAGAGCGCCTGGTCGTCGGGATGATCGAACGACGGCCAGAACTCCGGCGCCCACAGCGCGAGGCCAGAGAGCTCGGGATAGGACTCGACGATGGCGCGGATGCGCGCTTCGTTGATCTCGTGATAGGTCGCATCGGCGGGCGCGGGCATAGCGCCGAAGACGCGGAAGAACGGCGCCGGTGGCTTGATGCGGCACAGGCGGCCCATGTTCGCCGGCACGCCGCAGATCTCCAGGCCCATGACGTACTCGATATCGCGGGCGCGTGCCTCGTGGATCACCGTGCGCAGGAATTCCCGCGCGCGGTTGGCCAGCTCGCGCTCGTCGCGGCGACCCTGAAGCTCCGGCGGCGCGACCGTTCGCCGCGGCGCGAACCGCTTGCGCCCGACGGGGATGTCGGCGACGCGATAGCTCGCGGCCTGGTAGGGCCACAACATGCAGGCCGAATCGAAATCGCCATGGTCGCTCCATATGGGGCACTCGCCGCGAAACTCGAAATCAACCCAGGGGTCGTTGTTGCTCACCCATTGATGGAAGTAGTTGCAGCGCGTCTTGACCATGTTGTCGAAGAAGGCGCGGTAGTCATCGAGCGACCAGATGGACTGCTCGACATAGATGTTGGCCTTCATGTAGCCGCGCTGCGGGAAGGGGATTTGCACGCGCAGGTCACGGTCAGGCCAAGGCATATCAGGCTTGCGCTGGGGCATCGTGTCGCCGCTGATGCGAAAGACGAAGCCGAGCTCTTCAAGCAGCGCGTAGACGGCGTAGAGGGTGGCGATGTCGCTGCCGCCGCCGACGACGATATGGGGCAACAACGAGGCAACGGAGTCACAGCCGCGCCCGAAGGGCACCCGGGCTGTGCCACATGAGCGTGCGCCGCGCCCCGCCGCTATGGTGCGCACCAGGAAGTCGTCGCGGCCGAGGCCGGAGAAGTCCACCGCGCACGCCTGCGCGAGGGCGGCGATGCCGGGATGATCCTGGGGGCGCCCAACCATGATGGACGCTGCGGTCGGCGGGACGATTGCGGCACGGATGTCGGGCGGCTCGCCGCAGAGCAAACCCAGATACCGCGCGCACTCGCTGGCTGCGAAGTGCGTGCGCGGCGATGGCGCGGGGCCGGTGGTGACAACGATTTGCGGTCTGCCGGCGTGGTAGAGCATTTGCATATGGCGTGCCTCCGAGCACAGAGTGTCCTCTTATTCGATGCCCAGGCTGTCGAAGCCCAGGCCGCGGCTGTCGCTGCCGAATGCCGCGTCGCCGATGTCAATGATGTTGAACTGCTTCATCAGCAGCGCGGCGCCGACGACTTTGCCGTCGAGGCTCATCGTGCAGCCGCGCGTCCCATCCACCTCGAACGCCAGCTTGTGCCAGCCGGCGGTTCGTCGCACGCCGGTCGCAATCACGCGGTCATTCCAAGTCTGCACCACATAACGATCGCGCGCAACGGAGCGGTCAACGCCCAGCGCCGCCACCGCGGTATCGGTCGCCCACGGGCCGCGCAGCGTAACCATGCACTGCGCATCGCGCTTCGCCGGATCGTCGTACATCCAGATGGTGACTTTTCTCGAGATGGGCGACGGGTGGCGGTAGCGCACGACGAAGACATCCTTGTCAATGCGCAGGCCGGTCCTTCCGTCGTGGCCGTTGGCGCTGAAGAACTCCTGGCGCGGGCCGTCGCTGTAGAGGTAGAGGAACAACGGGCTCAAGGTGCCCTCGAACCCGCAGCGCAGCGGCAGTCGCACCGGCTTGACGATCTCGTGCGGATAGGGCCGCGGGTATTGCGGCGTGAGGCCGATGTCCATGCTGACCTTCGAGATGTCGGCGGGCGCCACACGCGTCCACGCGCTGTTGAACAGCGCGCAGCCCGGCACCGGCGACTCGAAGAAGTTGTTGTCCAACAACATCTCGTCTTCCGCGCGCCCGGTTTCAACCATGAACGCATTCTCGCCATAGCAGACATTGTTGCGGATATGCGTATTGAAGGTCATGCCCGGGTCGAAGTCAATCGAGCAGTCATCCTCCGGCCGGTTGTCGGGCTGCGGCCAGGTAGCGACCAGCCAGGACCATGTGTCGCAGATGCGGTTGTCGTCGAAGGTGGTGTTGTCGGTCGTCGCGCCGATGTAGAATGAGCCGCCATCCCAGGATGCGTTACCGCAGCGCGCGAGGTCGTTGTTGCGAATGACGTTGTCGTTCATGATCCCCAGCTCGCGCGGGATGTCCCACATCGAGAACATGAGCACCCCGGCCTTGGGGATGTCGGTAAGCAGGTTGTGCGCGATGACGTTGTTGTTGGCGGACCAGCTCATGGCGACGCCGCAGCCAGTGATGGTCGAGCGGCCCACGTGATGGATATAGTTGTTGTGGATAAGGTGACCGTAGTTGAGGACCGTCGCTTTGCCGCCATCGCGCTTCCGATACTCGCCGCGGATATTAACGCCGTTCTCGCCGCAGCCGGCTACCTCGCAGCCGGCGACGGTGATGTGCGTCGAGGCGCCGGTGATGGCGATGCCGTTCTGCCCGGCGTCGAGCAGCCGGCAGCTGCGGAGGGTGATGCGGTCGGCGCCGTTGATCGCGATCTGGTCGCCTTGGCCGCCCTTGAAATCGAGGCCTTCGATCCCGATGTCGTGCACTGGATGATCGGGCGACGAGCCCTCGAAGCGCATGATGTTGGCGGCGGTGGCAGCGACGATGTGGGCGCGATGAATATCGCTCGCCCGCGGCCAGTAGTAGAGGCAGCCGGACTCGCGATCGGCGTAGAACTCGCGGGGAGCATCGAGCAGCGGCAGCGCATTCTGCACGACGTAGATGCGGCCCGGCTGCCAGTTGTAGGCGGGGTCGGCGGGCTTCTTGCCGCCGATGTAGAGGCGATGCGAGCGAAAGTCAACGCGCTCGACGGGATAGACCGTCGAGAAGTACGTGCCCACCATGACCATGTACACCTCGAGTTGGCTCGTGTCCCAGCGCGATGGATCGAAATCCGCACGGTCATAGCAGAACGACTTCTGGAGGTCGGGCTTCTCCATGCGGAACCAACCCTCGTTGGGCGCGCGCGCGACCCAACTCGGCACGCCGTCCTCGAGCAGTTGAGTGACCTGCGCGCGACCGTCCTTGAGACCGCGAATCGGCGCTTTGAAAACGCGGCCGTTGTGGCGCCGCCAACCGGTGACCGGCGCGCCCCCGATCAGCACCGGCAGCTCGCCCGGATGATTGCGGTAAGTGACCGGCGCAGCGCTCGTGCCCGAATCCCGCTCGTCGAAACGGAGCGGCGCGGCGAGATAGTACGTGCCGCCGCGGAGGATTACCGTGACCGGGCCCTGGGCTCTTGTCTTGACGGCGCGAACCGCGTCGCGAGCATGGGTCAGCGTCTTGAACGGCTTCTCGATGGTGCCCGGGTTCGAATCGCCGCCGCGGGGCGAAACGTACAAGGTGACGCTGCTATCGGCGGCGGCGATGGCGGCGCACGGAATCATCGCCAGCGCGCAGAGGCCAAGCCAACACCTGGATACCATAGCCGAATCCTCGTGATTAACGAACAGCCGACATATTCTCACTCGCCGAATGCGATGTCGAACGACGCCGCGCGCTCGACACCGGCAGGCAGGGCGACCGCGTCACCGTTCAGCATCGCCACGAACAGGGCCAAGCGATCGCCGCCCTGGTCGAGGAGGAAGACGTTTTGCGGCAAACCGTCGGATTGCAGTGGGCGGATGACGATGCGGGCGTCGGCGGTGTTGATGCCCATCTCGGGGCGCGCGGCCGCAAGCGGCGTGCGGGCGGCTTCGAATGCGCGCTCGCCGGCGCACTCGCCGGGTTTGCCGGAGACCCTCCCCTGCTGCGTCTCGGCGAACCAGCCGGTCACGTCGCCAAATTGCAGGACATAGGCGAAGAACGCCTTCGTGTCGGGGCGGTTGGATTCGGGCGTGAGGCCGAACGTCACCCGCAGCACGGGCGGGCGGTGCGCCGCCTGCGGTTGGTCGGCGCGGTAGGTTATGCGATAGCGTGTGACGGGCTGGGCGGGAAAGCCGTGCTGCACGCCATTCCACGACGCGGTGCACAAGACGCCGCGGACGGTGACTTCGGCGGCATCTCCGTCGCGTGTGATCTCCAGCCGGGGCGTGCATTCCACATCCGCGCTGACGCGGGTTCCGGCCTCGTAGATACCCCAATCGGTGTAGAGGTCGCTGCCGCGGATCGGGACTTGGAGCACCTTGGCGCCGCGCCTCAGTCCCATGCTCGATACCAGCCCGCCGCGGCGGCGGGAGATCGTGATGCGGTAGTGCGGGTTTTGCAGGACGATGCGTAACGGGTCGACTGACAGGATGGCTTCGCCGGCCGCGCGCCGCCGGTGCGCCGGCGGGGCCGGGCGGCCCCGCCCTACAGGGGAATCGAGTTGGCGCACGGCCGCCCAGCCGTCGGCTGCCTGGCGCACGACAAAGGGGCGTTCGTCGCCCCGCGATGTCACGACGATCTCGGGAGACTCGCCGCGGCTCGAGGGGTCTTCGAGACGCGCGCTGACCAATGAGTCCAGCCTGAAATCAGACACAATAAGAGCCCGTCCGTCCGCGGCGATAACGCCGATCGCGGGGTTGCCCGGGCCATCCCACAGCCCCGCCTCGAGCGGTCGCCACAAGCGGGCAAAACGCGCCGCCGGCTCGGGCGTGTGACGGTCCACGAATCGGTCGAGCAGCAGCCCCTCGCAGGTGTTGACGAACCAATGGCTAGCGGGCGCAAGGCGCAGGCGGCGCTGCGTCGCGCCGTCGCTCAGGACCTGGGTGTCTTCGGCCACGCTGGGGACAGTTCGCTTATCTGCCCAGGCCCCGGATCGCGCGCTGCACTCAATGGGAACTGTCCCCGCGACCGCCTGCGGCGACGGCATCTCGGCGTCGCGCAGCAGAATGACCACGGGGCGATACGCCGGTATGGTGACGCGCGCGGCTAGGCCCTTCGGGTCGCCGTGGCGGTCGATAGACCTAGCCACTTTTGAGCCGCCGCGCACGACGAGTCCGCCCTCAACTCGATAAGCGTATGGGAAGCGCGCGGCGAGCTCTCGCGGCCAGGTGAGGGTCGCCTCGACCCGCCGCGGCGTGAAGTTGACGGCGACTACCGCCGCGCCCGTCTCGCCGCGGCGAAGGAATGCGAGCACGCCGGAATCCGCGCACTTGATCGCCTCGTAGTCCGCCTCGCCAGAGTGAAGCTCCGCGTGCAGCTGGCGCAGGTTGAGCCATCGCCCCAGGCTCTCGCCGAAGCCGATCTCCTGGTCCTGATAGATCATCGGCGTGCCCTGAGCGAAGATGCAGAGCGCAGTCAGCGCCCGCGATGGGCCGACGCCGAAGCACTCGTCCGCGCGCACCGTATCGTGATTCTCGGTGAAGCGCACCAGGCCGCGCAGCGCGCGCCGCGGATAGGTCAGCCGCTCCATCTGAAGCCACGCGCGCGCATCGCGCACCCATTCCTCGGTCGAAGGATAGATGATGAGCCGGCGCATCACCTGGTAGAAGGGATAGTCGTACACCAGGTCGCCCGCGCGGAAGAAGATCGGCGCCCACGCTTCGGGAAAGAGCGCGGCGCTGCGGTTGATCGGACGGATGGCGCGGCGAACCGCCTGAAGCATCTCCAGCCCGCCGAGCGGAGACGAGGCGCTCGGCCGGCGGCCGTCGCCGCGCTTCCAGTTGGGGCCGTTGCCGGGCGCGCAGTCAACGCGGTAGCCATCCACGCCGAATTCGCGCACCCAATAGGCCGCGACCTGCGACATGTACGCCTGCCATGCCGGGCTTGCGTAGTCGCCGGCAAGCCCTCCCCAGGCATGCGCCTGGTTGCCAGCCCCGTCGTAAGTCCAGGCCTCGGGCGAGGCATCGCGCGCGGCAGGGGTGTTCTCGTTTGGGCCGTGGGGCACGAGGTCGAGCAGGACTTTCATGTTCAGCGCGTGGGCGCTGGCGACGAAGCGTCCCAGATCATCGGCGCTGCCGAGATTGGGCGCGATGGCGCGGTAGTCGCTGATGCTGTAGACCCACGGCGGGGGCGTGTGGATGGGGTTGAGCCACAGCGCGGTGAAGCCGAGGTCGGCCAGATACGGCAGGCGCTGCTCGAAGTCGGCGAAACCGCCGCCGCCGCGGAAGCCGGTGTCGTTGCTGCCGCCGGGATAACAGGAGTAGATGGCGCCGCGGTCGAGCCATGCGGGGCGGTCGGCCGGCGGGCCATTGTCCAGCGAATCCGCGAAACGAGTCAGCGCGCGCTGCGCATCATCCCACGATCCAGCGGCGAGCATGAGGCATTGGCAGCCGCAGTCCAGGCTGTCTCCCGGCGCCAGCCGCGCGAGGGTGCTGAAGCGATGCGCGATTGAGACCGCGTGATCTTGCTCTTCAACCACGACGCTTGCGCCGTCAACCATAAGCTCGTAGCCGGCGAGCAAGGATAGACGCTGCTGCGGCGAGTGAACCACGGCGAGGGCGGTGTTGGTCCAGACGCCCTCTTCGGTCTCGCGATGGCCAGGCTGAAGGTCGCGAAAGAGACGCGGCTCGACGGGGAAATTGCCTGGGACGAGGTGGAAGTTGCGGCGATCGCCGCCCAGGCCAACCTGGGGCGCGCGCAGAGTGATGCCGGTGACCTTGACCGGCTGCGCGCCCAACCAGCGAAGCGACACGCGGCGGCGGATGATTGACGCCTGCGGATCGACCTCATACGAAGCCGTCACCCGCCACGGGCCGTCGGCGGTTTCGACCTCGACGCGGCAGCGCGCGCCGTCTTGAACGGCGCGGTGCGCGGCCAGCCGCCGCTGAGCGGACGGAAAAGCCGGCGCATCCTGGGTGTGAATCTCTATATCGGGCGCGCCGCCAGCCGACAGCAGATTTGTCGCCGACGCTGCGCCCCACAGGCCAACCCATTGGCCCGAGGTCTGGTCGAACGCGAGGCGTATACCGCGGCATTCATGCTGCACTGATGGGGTTCGTGTATTACGGCTGACGCGGCTTGGCCGCGTTCCGGAGCGGCGCCCCGCGCCGCACCAACCCCCGGACGAGGAAATCGTGCTCACGAACCCCATTCCGGAAGAGTTTCGGGTGTCACTATGATAGCCGAAACTCTCTAGCGCGCACCTGCCGGCCGAGGCATACGAGCCGACGAGAAGCAGCGCCGCGCCCAGGATCATCGCCGGGCATCTCATCTTCACTGGCCGAAATCCGCATAGCCCAGGTCGAGCAGATAGCGCTTCATCAGCCCAACCATCGCCGGCACGCACACGTCGTTGCGGCGGTGGACGTTAGCGATGAAATCGAGGCTCGGCTTGCGCTGCGACTGGGCGCGCGCGAAGTCGCCACTGAGGATGCGTTGGGCGATGAGCGCCTGAATCTCGTCGCCCGACAGAATCCCGCCCAGGTTGTCAATCACATCATGCGCAAGCGCAACCGCGGCGACGTGCTCCAGGCGGGTCCAGATGTTGACGCGCGCGATGCCATCGCCGCGCAGCATGCCGAGGCCGGCGTCGCGCAGGGAGGAGGTGCCGTGCAGCACCAGGACCGGCCCGACGGCGGCGCTGATCGCGCGCGCGCGGTCGCCGTGGTACTGCGCGCTGCCGGCGGTGGCGCGATGCTCGGTGCCGAGATTGGCGACGATGAGATCGGCGCGGGTTTGCTCCATGAAGCGATGGGCCTGCTCGGGCGTGGTCAACTCGTTCTTGGGCGTGCCGGTGCCCGATTCGTAGATCTCGTCAACCGCGCCCTCGACCATAACGCGCCGCCCGTTTTGGGCGACGAACTTTTTCGTTAGCGACATATTCACCGGCAGCGGATAGGTCGAGCAGTCGTACATGACGGAGGCGAGGAAGCCCAGGCCCGCCTCGATGACCGCGCGATCAGCCTCGGGCTGGGTGTGGTCGAGGTGGGCCATCGCCCGCACGTGCAGGTAGGGGCCATCGGGGCGGCACAATCGCTCCATGTCGTGGCGCAGGGCGATCAGACCTTCTTCGGCGGTCGCCAGCGACGTATAGTTGACAAGCTGGGTGCGGCCCTCGTAATTGGCGGTGGCGGCGATGACGAGCGGGGGGCGGGCGATGTTGCATTGAGCGGCAACCTCAGCGACGGCGCGGAAGGCCGCCTCGGTGGTGTCGCGATTCTCGGTGCCGAAGGCGGGCATGACGATATGGCGCTGCTGGGTCTCGCGATAGATGGCGCGGGCCTCGGCTGCGTCGGTGATGAGGGGCATGGGCGACCTCGCTGGGTGGAGTCCTTGCTGCTGCGCCCCCACCATACCACAGCGCGGGCGGCGAGCACAAGGCGGATGGATGTGGGCGGGTGTGACCTCGGAGAGTGGGGATCGGGCGGCGCACCCTTCGACAGGCTCAGAGCTTGCCCTGAGGGAAGCCGAAGGGGCAGGCTCTGTGGGAGTGGCTAGGCGCCGACAAGTCGGCGCCGCCACGGCGGCAGGCGAAGCCTGCTTAGCCGCCCGGGCCGCGCCAAGCGCGGCACCCCCGGGCGATCCGGATCGCCGCGAGCCTACTTCGCCCTGCGAAGCTGGGCTACGAAGGCCCGCGAAGCAGGGACGCGGCTCCCACATAGACGCCACCCACCGACAAAGGTCATACCCATGTGGGCCAGACGCAGGAACGCCGCGGCAACGTGCGAAATCCCATACACGAGGGCGCGACGCGCATCAGCACCTGCCCTGAGCGCAGCCGAAGGGCGCCCCAAGGAGATGCTTGTGGCCGTTGGCACCATTCATCTGGGCAACCTGGAGGTCAGCCGTTTCATCATCGGGGGCAACCCATTCAGCGGATTCAGCCATCACAACAGCGAGGCTGACCAGCGCATGGCGCGTTACTTCACCTGCGAGCGCATCAAGGCCACCTACCGCGAAGCCGAGCGCCTGGGCATCACGACTCACCTCGGGCGCGCCGACCACCACATCATGCGCGTGCTGCTAGAGTACTGGGATGAGGGCGGGACGATCCAATGGATCGCTCAGACCTGCCCCGAGGTGGGGACCATCGAGCGCGGCGTCTCGAATGCCATTCGCGGCGGCGCCAAGGCGTGCTACGTGCACGGCGGGGTGATGGATAACCTGGTGGCGCAAGGCCGACTCGAGGAAGTACCCGCGGCGATTCGCATGATTCGCGACGCGGGCCTACCCGCGGGCATCGCCGGCCACGACCCGCGGGTCTTCGCGTGGGCCGAGCAGCACCTGGACTGCGATTTCTACATGTGCTCTTACTACAATTCCTCCCGCCGCGCCGAGCGTCCCGAGCATGTGGCGGGCAGCGAGGAATGGTTCCGCGCCGAGGACCGCGATGCCATGACCGAGTTCATCCAGACGCTTTCGCGGCCGGCGATCCACTACAAGCTGATGGCCGCGGGGCGCAACGATCCACGCGATGCCTTCGACTACGTGGCGCGCAAGCTGCGGCCGCAGGATGCGGTCTGCGTCGGGATCTACCAGGAAGGTGATCCCGACCAGCTCGCGCACGACCTGGCGCTGTTCGGAGAGGCGCTGGTGAGAGCGGGTGGTGGGACATAGGGACGGGGATGGCGAGCCGCTGCCGATCGTGCGTCTGACGCTGGCGCCGCTGGCCGCGAGCGCCAATTGCACCGAGGCCCGCGGCGCCGGATCATTGCGATAGGGGCGGCCTTGTCCAGCGAAACATCGCGCATCTCGCGGCCGAGACGGCCGCGCTACCGGGTCGCCTCCAGACCTCAGGCAATCTGCCCGGGCTCGTCTTCGGGCGGCAGGTCGGAGGAGGGCGGAGAATCAGCGGCAGGGGGGAAGTCGTCGCCATCGATGTGCTCGGGCGAGGCCGGAAACGGCGGTTCCCCCGGCGCGATGTCATCCTCCTCGATGGCGACGTTGCAGGTCTCCATGATCTGGTCGCTGACCCACACCGGGGCGCCGCAGCGCAGGGCGAGGGCGATGGCGTCGCTGGGACGCGCATCAACGAGCGTCGCGCTGCCGTTCGCGGCGAGCTGAATCTTGGCGTAGTAGGTCTCGTTGGAGTAATCGTCGATCAGGATGCGCTCGACGCGGCCGCCCAGGCGCTCGATGATGGACAGGCAGAGGTCGTGCGTCATGGGCCGGCGCACCATGCTGCTGGCGTGAGCGCCGGCGAGCTTGAGCCAGATCGCGGTGGCCTCGCAGGGCCCGATCCATATCGGCAGGTTGCGCTGCTGCTGATCGCGCAGCAGCACGACGTCCCTGCCGCGGGCATCCTGCACCAATCGCCATATCTCGACTTCGACTTCTTCCATCACCTTCTCCGCGGCGCTAGCGCTCGAACCTTATCCTGGCTATAGTTCCCCCATTGCTCGACAGGCTAAACTCGCCGCCCAGGTCCTGGGTCACCAGCCCTTCGACGATGCGCAGCCCCAGCTTGGCGTCGCGCGCCAGATCGAAGCCGGCGGGCAGCCCCACGCCATCATCGCTCACCTGCACCAGGATCTGCCCCCCGGTTGCCTCCTGGAAGCTGATGGCGACCTGGCCATGCTCGCGCCCGCCGAAAGCGTGGCTAACTGAATTATACACCAATTCGTTGACGATGGAGGCGAGGGGAGTCGCTTTGCGCGATGGCAGGCGCAGCCGCGCGCCGGTAACCTGGCCGGAGAGCTTGAGCTTGCCATCGGGCGCCGAGCGCAAGGCGTTGTCGAGAATGCGCCGGCTGGTCTCCTTGACATCGACCGCGCGCATGTCCTCGTCGAACAGCAGCTCGTGAACCACGGCGATGGCCTGCACGCGGCTCATGATCTCGCGTAGGACGGTGGTGACACCAGGGTCCTTCTCGGCCTGCCCGATATGGAGCTGGATGATGCCGATGATGCTTTGCAGGTTATTCTTGATGCGGTGGTTGACTTCTTCCATGAGCTGGCGCATCGAGCTTGTCTGCTCGCGCGCCTCGCTGTAGAGACGGGCGTTCTCGATCGCCACCGCGGCCTCGGCAGCAAGCGTGGTGAGCAGGCGCTGCTGCGACGCGGTGAAGGGCTGGGGCGCCGGACTGTACACGGTGATGACGCCGGCCGGCTTGCCTTTGACGGTCAGGGGCACGCTGAGCATCGAGCGCAGGCCCTCAGCGCGGGCGACGGCGCGATGCTTGAAGCGGCCGTCACGCGGCAGATCGGTGCTGGTCATGGCGACGCCCTGCATGGCGACCATGCCGGCGATGCTTTCGCCCACGTGCAGGTCGGAGTTAAGCTGGTGATCGGCCGCCAGGCCGCACGAGGCCGCAGTGTGCAGCACCTCGCCCGCCGGATCGAGCAGCATGATATTGCACACCGGCGCGTTGAGCAGCGATGCCGCCGCGCTCGCCAAGTGGTCGAGCACGGGCTGGAGCTCCAGCGTCGAGCCGATGGTCTTGGTGGCGTCGAGGATGCCCTCGAGCTCGCGCGCGTGGTTCGCCACCGCCTGGTGGTGAAAGGCGTTTTGCAGCGCCAGCGCGGCCTCGTTGGCATAGGCCGAAACCAGGGCCTCTTCATGCGGTCGCAGGGTGCGCGGCACGCGGTCGGCGGCGAACAGCACCCCCAGCACGCCCTCGCGCCCCTTGAGCGGCGCGCAGATGAGGGACGCCAGGTCGAGGCCGCGCACCAGCGAATCCTCGGCGCGCCCCTCGGCCGCGATGTCGCTGATGACCTTGATGCGCTGATCGGCGACGACGGCGAAGGCGATGCTGTCGGGACGCACGGCGAAGCGGCGCACGAAGCTCGCCGGCAGCCCGCGGTGGCCGCCCTCGGGGATATGGAACTCTCCGGCAGAGTCGAGCAGGGCGATGGCGGCGACGGGCATGTGCAGGGCGCGCGAGATGCTCTCGACGATGATCTGCGCGATGACGATCAGGTCGAGGGTCGAGCTGATGCGCGCGCTGGCGAGCGAGAGATCGGCGAGCTCGCCCAGACGCTGCTGCGTCTCATCGAACAGGATCACGTTCTCGATGCCGACCGCGGCCTGCTGGGCGAACGAGGCCGCGAGGTGCCGCTCCTGCGCCCGCATCGTCCGGCCCTGGCAGAGCACGCAAAGCGCGCCCGCCGCCTTGCCGCGCACGATGAGCGGGAAGGCGCAGACGCTGCCGACGCGTTCCCCGGACATGACGCTGCGCAGGCGGTCATCGGCACGGCGGTCGCGCCCGGAGATGCAGATTACGCCGTTGGCCTGGGTGGCCATCACCGCGGCGCCGTGGTAGGCGCCGGGGTCCGCCACTGCGCCGCCGTCAGTTGCAGTGACCGCGCGCACCGTCAGGTTGCCCGCGTCATCCTCGAGGAAGATGATCGCCGCATACGCGCAGGCCAGCTCCGCCGCCTTGTCCGCGACCACCTGGACCAGTTCCTGCATGTCGAGCGCGGCGGCAAGCGCCTCGCCCAGCGCAGCGATGGCGGCATTGAGCCGGCGGCCGAGCGCCTTGCTCTGTTCGTAAAGGTCGGAGTTCTGCAACGCCACCGTGACCCGCCCGGCAAGCGCCTCGATCATGCGCACGTCATCGTCGTCGAACCCGGCTTGCTTGCGGCGCAGCACCAGCAGGCCCAGGGCGCGGGCGCCCACGTGCAGCGGGGCCGCAAGCACCTCGCCCTGCTCCCAGCCCAGTTCGCGCACCTGCTCGGGTGACAGCGCCGCTGCCCCCTTGGCCGCCGCGGCGTGGCCCAAAGGCCCTTTGTCGAGCTCGAAATGCCTGCCAACCGTTCTCCTGGATGGCGCTTGCTTCTCCGCCGCATAGGCCGCCTTCAGCTCGAAGCGCTCCGACCCGGGGACGCGCAGCCACAGCAGCGCCGATGGCGCGCGCAGCAACCGCGCCGCGCCTTCGGTCGCCATGGTGTGAAGTCGCGCGGAGTTGAGCTGCGCGGCAAAGGCGCGGCCGATCTCGTTCAACTCGTTCAGCTCGGCCGCGCGCCGCTCGGTGGCGGCGAGTAGACGCGCATTCTCGACCGCGAGCCCGCCCTGCGCTGAGAGCTCGCGCACCAGATCGACGTCGCGATGGGTCCAGGCCTGGCCGGCAAGGGGATCGAAGAGCTCTAGCAGGGCGATGTTGCGCCCGCCGACTCGCATGGGCACGCGCAGCGCGGTATGCACGCCGAGCTTTCGCGCGGCCGCCCGCGCGCCGTCGGGCAGGTCGCCGAGATCGGCCACGATGTGCGACGCTTCGTCCAGCGCGAGCGCCCCGGACAGCGGTTCGTGGACGCGCCGCGCATAATCATTGAGCGCGGCCAGCGGCAGATGATAGGCGACCTCGTACCGCACCGACTCGCCTTCGCCCACCATCACCGCCGCCTTCTGCGCGCCAGCGATGTGTGCCGCGGAGCGCGCGATGAGGTCGAGCAAGCGCCCGGTGTCGCGCTCGGCCGCCATCTCCTGCGCCAGGTGCGAGATCGCCGTCTCCTGCTCGGCGAGGCGGCTGAGCTGCTTGGCGCGAGCGACGACAACGCTGCGCGAGCCGTCGCCCTGGAGCCGGGCGCCGTAGTCCTCGACCATGCCGATGGCCAGGCGGTCAAACCACTCGCTCACGACGCCCATTTCGGCGAGCGCCGACCGCGCGGTGCGGGGCGCCCCGAGCACCGCGCGCGACAGCACCGCCTTGAACGCCAGGATGGCTTCGACGGCATCGGCCGCGGGGAAGCCGCCCACGGCGAGGCGGCGGGCGGTGAGGCGCGATGCGCGCTGCAGCGGCGCGATGTCGTTCGTGCGCATCGCCCGCAGCAGCAGCGTGACCCAGGTCTTGGCGTCGTTCCAGAGCTGGCGGCGGTTGCGCGTGGCGGCGAGGACGTTGCCGCGGCGCTCCAGCTCGGCCAGCCATTCGCTGGCAAGCGTCTCGCCTTTTTCCTCTATCAGACTGGTGACGGCCTCAAACATGAATGCACGACGGTCTGGCGCGAACTGGCGGCGCAGCGGCATTACGACGCAGCCCCGAGCAGGACGGACGACGGCCGCCACCGAAGCTTTGACGCGAGCCGGCCGCACATCGCGCTGACTCAACGCGTTCGTCTCTGCCCTAGGGTGCAATTACACGCGTGTGCGCCGCCTCCTTGTGCGCATAGTAGAACAAGAAGCGACGGCCACATCGACCTCATCATAATAGTACTTTCCCGTATTCTCCCACGCGTAGCGGCGAGATGTGTCGCGTGGCGACCCCAGACCACAATTGATGATTAGGCGGTCTAGCCGTCGGGTATGAGGTTAGCGGTTGGACCCGGATTATGCGTAAGGCAACGAAAATGTCATTCCGAGCCCTTCGGCTTCGCTCAGGGTAGACTCCGCGAGGAATCCACCTTTGCGGGCGACGATTCAGCCTTCGTAGCCGAAGCTACTTCGGCGAAGTGGGCAGTTCCGCTCCGGCGGACGAAGGCGTCCCCTATCGGCCCTTCAGCAACCCCGGTAGGGGACCGGCCGCTGGGGACGGCCGCTGGGGACGGCCGCTGGGGACAGTTACCTATTTCCCCAAGGGTTTCTGCTGCCCCCCTTCGGTTCTTTGCGGGAAATAGGTAACTGTCCCCAATGCTCCGGGGTGACATCACCCGTTGGGTGAGCGTGCCACGCTCGATATGCATAATCTCGGTTAGAAGCGGTGCGGCGGCTCGTCGATGCCCTTTCGTCGTCGATCCATTGGATAAGCCGGCGGCCGCCGCGATATCATAGCGGGACCGTGGGATGCGGCGCGCTTGCCGGCGCGCCCTGGCTGGGGCGTCGTGGGCGCTTACGCCGCAGCTCTCATTTCGGTTCGTGTGGGAGGTAGTAGTGCGGCCATGAACTGCCCGCAGTGCGGAAGCGCGCTGCCAGAGGGGGCGAGCCTGTGTCCCGAGTGCGGCGCGCCAGCGGTGCAAACGCGGTCGGCCAACCACGCGCCTCAACCGCGGGATAACGACATCTCCATCCTGCTCGCGGAGGGGAACCTGCTGCGGCTGCGTCGCAGCTATGACCTGGCCACCGCGAAGTGCGTGGAAGTCCTGCGCAAGTACCCCAATAACGCCTCCGCTCATTCCCTGCTGGGCGACATTCACCGTGACCAGGGCCTCTACGCCGACGCGCTGGGCTGGTTCAAGCTTGCGCTGCAACTCGACCCGTCGAGCATCGCGGATCAGCAGAAGATCGAGCAGCTCGAGGCGCAGCTCGAATCGCCCCCAACTCCCGCTGACGAGCCGGCGCCGACGTGGATACACCGATTGGCCCCGGCGCGGGCGAAGGTGCCGATGGGCTTGATCCTGGGGCTGATGCTGGGCTGCGTTCTGCTGGGGGCGCTGATCGCGCTGAGCGTCGGGCGCGACGCAGCTCGCATGGCTTCGTTTCAGGCGCCGGAGCCGCCACGCGTCATCGACCCCCGCGCCGCGCCCGCGCTGCGCGAGAATCCGCAGCCACCGACCACGCCCAGGGTTACCCCGCTCGCGACCAAGGCTGAGCCGGCGCCGCCGCGAGAAGCTATCGCGTACTCACCCAGCAAAGCCCCGGCGACCCAGCCAGAGACGGCCGCGAACCCCGCGACCAAAGAGCAGGGATTGCTGGCCGCGCTGCGCTCCGCCGCCGAGGCCGAGGAGCTGCGTGTCGCGGTGGATTCGGTGATCGTGGACCCTCGCCACGCCACTGCGATCCTGGGGATCGGGGTGCGCGATGTCGTCGCCAGCCCGGGCAATCAAGAGCTGGTGCTGCAAAGGTGCTTGCGTATCGCCGAGTTGGCGGTCGCATACGATGACGCGCTCGCGCGCATCACCGTGCGGTGCTCGGCGCCAGTGCCCTACGAGAGCGGGGTGCAAAAGGAAGAGGTCGTCTTTATCGGCGACGTCAACCCCTCCGCGCTCAAGCAGGCAGCGGCCGCCGGACGCAGCCTGACCATGGACGAGGCGATGAAGCTGTTCGTCGAGGAGCCATGGTGGCATTCCCGCATGGCGCGGCCGTCGTAGGCGGATGACAGAGCATCTGCGCCCTTCTATTGAAGCTCACTGATGGCAGTTCGCGGCCGTCAATAGAAGGGAGCGCACATGATCCGCGCCAGATCCCAAAGATTCGCCGGTCACGCCCGCCTCAGACACCCCTTCAGTTGTTCGCTGGGTATGTTCTATTTCAGTGGGTATCATCTATCCCGGCCTATTCATACCGTGCGCCGGAGGGACGCAGGCGAGACGCCTGCGCTACCGGTATGAATAATGCGGGCTATGTGGGAGCCGCCCTCCTGAGGCGGGTAAACGTGTCGCGGCGATTTGGGCGCGGCCTCACCCTTCGACAAGCTCAGAGCTTGCCCTGAGCGAAGCCGAAGGGGCAAGCTCTGAGCCTGTCAAAGGGTGCGCCGCCCGATCCCCACTCTGCGTGAACATACCCTGTTCGCTCCCGTTCTTGCCAGGGCGTATGGTCGCGGCTATAATTGGCGGTACTGTGACCAATCGTCCGATCGTGCGGCCGTTCGTCGGTGTGCGATACCGGCAGCAGGATCTCAGCCGCGTTCTCGCGCCTCCATACGACATCATCACCTGCGCCGAGCAAGCGCGCCTGCACGAGCGCGACGGCCACAACGTGGTTCGCCTCGAGCTCGGATACGGCGATGCCGACGACGACAACTCGCGCTACGCGCGGGCGGCGGCAACCCTGCGACAGTGGCTCAATGAGGGAGTGCTCGCCCACGACGACCGGCCCTGCGTTTACCCCTATGCGCAGTCGTTCCCTTCGACTTCGCTCAGGGCAGGCTCGCGGGGCGAGCGGCGAACGCGGGTCGGGGCGCTATGCGCGGTTCGCCTGACGCCGTTCGAGGAGGGCTTGGTGCTGCCGCACGAGGGCACGCTGAAGGCGCCGCGCGAGGATCGGCGGCGGCTCGTGCTCGCGTGCCAGGCGCAGATCAGCCCGGTGCTGGCGCTGCATGACGACCCGCGCGGAGAGATCGCTGGCGCGATCGCCGAGATGATGGCCGCGCCGGCGATCGCTACCGCGCAGACCAACGGCGAAGAGCACCGCCTGTGGCGGCTGGGCGGCGACGCCGCCGAAAGGTATTGCCTAGCGCTGGGGCAAGGGCCGCTCTACATCGCTGACGGGCATCACCGCTACGAGACGGCGCTGACCGTCAGCCGCGAGCTGCGGACGGCCCACCCCGAGGCTCCCACGAACGCGGCGTTCGACTACGTCCTGTCGTTGCTCTGCCCGGCGGAGCAGCCGGGGGTGGTGATCCTGCCGACGCACCGCCTGCTGCACCTGCAAGACGAGGACGAACGGGCGCGCCTGGCGTCGCTCATCGATGAGCGCTGCCAGCGCCAGACCATGGACTGCCCGGTGGGGGATGCGATCGCCTCGGCGCGCGCGTTGATGCAATCGCTGGGGCGCTCGGATGGAATCGGGCGCTTCGGCATGTACACGAAGTTCGGCGGATGCTGCCTGCTTGCCGCGAAGCCGCAGTTCGTGCCCCGCGAGCCCGGCCCTGGGGGAATCGATCACCTGGACACGGTACTGGTGCATCGGCTGCTGATAGGTCCGTTGTTCGGCGGCAATGCCGAGGGCAGTCGCGTTAGTTATGTCATGGACGAGGCGGAGGCGGTGCGACGGGTGGACGAAGGCGAAGCGGGGTGCGCCTTGTTCTTGCGGCCGACGACTGTAGCGCAGGTCAGGCGCGTCGCCGCGGCTCGCCTGCGTATGCCGGGAAAATCAACCTACTTTTACCCCAAGGCGCCGACGGGGCTGGTCATCGCTGACATCTCGCCCGGGCGCACGGTCGGCTGAAGGCGCTGCGGCAGCGAGATGGTCAAAGGTGTCTTGGCGCACATTGACATCGCACCTCGGTTGGGTCAATATGAGCGGTGAAGGGCGCGGCCGACTCCAGCGTCGCGCCGGGCGCTGGGACAAAGCAACCTGAACTGGGCAAGTGGAGGCGACCAATTGAGCAAGATAGCGGATGACATCACGCAGGTTACCGGCGGCACGCCGCTCGTGCGGCTGCGCCGCGTGACCGACGGCGCGGTGGCGCAGGTGGTCGCCAAGCTGGAGATGTTCAACCCGTGCAGCAGCGTCAAGGATCGCATCGGCGTCAGCATGATCGACGCAGCCGAGCGCGAAGGACGCATCAAGCCGGACACGATCATCGTCGAGCCGACGAGCGGCAACACCGGCATCGCCCTGGCGTTTGTGTGCGCGGCGCGAGGTTACCGGCTGGTATTGACCATGCCGGAGACCATGAGCCGCGAGCGGCGGGACCTGCTGCGCGCGCTGGGGGCGGACTTGATCCTGACGCCCGGCGCGGAAGGCATGCCCGGGGCGGTGCGCCGGGCAGAGGAGCTCGTGGCCAGCGATCCCAGGCACTTCATGCCCCAGCAATTCGAGAACCCGGCCAACCCAGAGGTGCACCGGCGCACCACGGCGGAGGAGATCTGGGATGACACCGACGGCGGCGCGGACATCTTGGTCGCCGGCGTCGGCACCGGCGGCACCATCATCGGCGTGGCGCAGGCGCTCAAGACGCGCAAGCCGTCGTTCAAGACGATCGGGGTCGAGCCCGCCGGCTCGCCGGTGCTCTCGGGCGGGGCGCGGGGGCCGCACACCATCCAGGGCATCGGCGCCGGCTTCGTGCCCGGCGTGCTCGACATGAGCCTGGTGGACGAGGTGGTGACCGTGAGCGACGAGGACGCGCGAAACATGGGGCGACGGCTGGCGCGCGAGGAGGGCCTGCTGGTGGGCATCTCCTCCGGCGCCGCGGCGTGGGCGGCGGTGAAGGTCGCCAAACGCGCGGAGAACCAGGGCAAATTGATCGTGGTGGTGCTGCCGGACACCGGCGAGCGCTACCTGTCGACGCCGATGTTCACGGAGGCGTGACGGCCTGCGGCAGACGCGATGGTTACATGCGCGGCGGATCGAGGCTGAGCCGACAATGCTGGCGATACCCAAACGGCATATGGAGCAGATACAGCGGCACGTGCGCGAGGTCTTTCCGATGGAGGCGTGCGGCGTCCTGGCCGGCCGGGACGAGCTGGTGACCAAGGTGTACCCGATGATCAACACCGACCGCAGCGCGTACAGCTACTTCATGGATCCCGCCGACCAGCTGCGCGTCACCCGCGACGCGCGCAAGCAGGGGCTGTCGCTGCTGGCGATATATCATTCGCACATCGCCAGCGAGGCTTATCCCAGCGAGCGCGACTGCGAGCTGGCTTTCTACCCCGACCTCGACTACATGATCATCTCGCTGGCGCATCTCAACCGGCCGGTGGCGCGGGCGTTTCGCATTCGCAACGGACTTATCACCGAGGAGAAGTTTCGCATCGTGCGCAACGGGAGATGAGCGTCAATGCCCATCGCGCTCTCGATCAATGGCAAGCTGGACTCGGTGCAAGACGGCACCACCCTTGCCGCGCTCCTGGATCGGCGCGCGATTCGCCGCGGCATCGTGACGGTGGAGGTCAACCAGCACATCGTCGATCCCAGCCGCTACGAGCTGACCCCGCGGCACGCCGGCGACGCGGTGGAGATGGTCTATATCATCGGCGGCGATGCGGGGCGGTGGCGCCGGCGGAATCGCGGGGTCAGCGACCCCGCGCCCATTGGACTCATCGCGCCGGCCGGGACGGCGCGGGAAGGAGAAGGAATGCCCGAGCAGACGAAGTTCGCACCGGTAGGAGAAAAGGAAGTAACCCGCGCCATCGTGGGGCAATTCTCGCGCCAGTTCATGGAGTTTGTCGAGAGCGACGTGATTATCATCGGGGGCGGGCCTTCGGGCCTGATGGCGGGGCGCGACCTCGCGGCGCAGGGCTATCGCACGTTCATCATCGAGCGCAACAACTACCTCGGCGGCGGCTTCTGGATCGGCGGCTACCTGATGAATAAGCTCACCGTGCGCGCGCCCGGGCACCTGGTGCTCGACGAGCTGGGCGTGCCCTACGTCGAGGTCACGCCCGGGCTCTACGTCGCCGACGGCCCGCACGCCTGCTCGAAGCTTATCGCCGCGGCGTGTGACGCCGGCGTCAAGATCGCCAGCCTGACGGTGTTCGACGACGTGGTGTTGCGCGAGGAGAGCCGCGTCGCCGGGGTCGTGGTCAACTGGACGCCGGTGGCATCGATGCCGCGCGAGATAACGTGCGTCGATCCCATCGCACTGGAGTCGAAGGTGGTGATCGACGCCACGGGGCACGACGCGCAGGTTGCGCGCAAGCTGGAGCAGCGGGGGCTGCTCAAGACGGTGGGCTTTGGCGCGATGTGGGTCGAGCGTAGCGAGGACCTGATCGTCGAGCACACGGGCGAGGTCCACCCCGGGCTGATCGTCTGCGGCATGGCGGTGTCGACGGTTTACGGCCTGCCGCGCATGGGGCCGACGTTTGGGGCGATGCTGCTCTCGGGCAAGCGCGCGGCGCAGGTGGCGGCGGCGACGCTGACCGTGCCGGCGAGGCGGTGCGCCGCCGGCGAGGCAAAATGACCTCCGAGGCCCACGCCAAGCTGGAGCGGCTGCGCCAGATCCTGCGCGAGATGGGCAGCGCGCTGATCGCGTACTCGGGCGGCGTGGATAGCACCCTGCTGCTCAAGGTCGCCTCCGAGGAGCTGCCGCGCGACAAGCTCCTTGCCGTGACCGCCTGCTCCGAGACCTACCCCGCGCGCGAGATCGAGCAGGCAGCGGCGCTCGCCGAGCAACTGGGCATTCCACACCAGGTGATCTCGACCTCGGAGCTGGGCCTCGAGCACTTCGCCCAAAATCCCCCTGACCGCTGCTACTACTGCAAGCAGGAGCTGTTCGGCAAGCTGGTTGAACTGGCGCGCGAGCGCGGGCTGCGCTGGGTATGCGACGGCTCCAACCACGACGACCTTGGCGACTGGCGGCCGGGGATGAAGGCGGCGCGCGAACTGGGCATCCGCAGCCCGCTGCAAGAGGCAGGGCTAATGAAGACCGAGATTCGCGCGGTGTCCAAGGAAATGGGCCTACCGACGTGGGATAAGCCGTCGTACGCGTGCCTGGCGTCGCGGTTTCCTTATGGCCAGCGCATTACGCCGCAGGAGCTTCAGCAGGTCGATGCGGCCGAGGCGGCGCTGCGCGACCTGGGTTTCAAGCAGGTGCGGGTGCGCCATCACGGCGCGGTGGCGCGCATCGAGGTGGCGCCGGAGGAGATGGAGCGGCTGCTCGACCCGGCGCTGCGCGAGCACATTGACGGCCGGTTGCGCGACCTGGGATACACCTATGTCGCGGCGGACCTGCGCGGCTATCGCACGGGAAGCATGAATGAGCCGCTGCGGGGGCAGCGTTAGCCAGTGGCTATGCGTGTTTGGGGTGCCACTTTCTGCTATAATGTATGTGTGCTGCGCGGCAGATTGCCTTGAGCTTGCGTTGCGTGCCGCGCAAAATGGGGAACAATATACTGGCGCCGGCGGGGCGTCCGCGCCTGGGGCCCCGCAGAGCGCGAGAATGAGCGGGCGCTGGCACGGAGCTTGCTCCGCGCCGGAGGCTGATGTTGAACGGCACGAGATTTCTGAAACTTCTGCTCTGGGTCGGCGTGCTGGTGGCGCTGATCGCGGTGTTCCGCCAGGTCGCCGGCAAGCAGCCCGCGCAGGAGCCGCTAACCGCGAGCCAGTTCCTGGAGCGCATCCAAGAGGGCCAGGTCGCTAACGCGACGTTGCGCAAAGACGTCGTCGTGGGCGAGCTGCGCAACCACCACCGCTACTTCGTGTCGCTGCCCGATGAGGACCGCACCCCTTACATCAACGAGCTGATCAAGGCCAAGGTGCAGTACAAGTACGAGCGCCCCGCCATCTCCGAGTCGCTGATGAGCAACATCATCATCATGGTGATCGTGGTGCTGCTCACGGTCGGCTTCTGGATGTTCATCATGCGCCAGGCGCAGACCGGGTCGAGCCAGGCGCTGGCGTTCGGGCGCAGCCGCGCGCGCCGCATCACCGAAGGCATGCCCAAGGTGACGTTCAACGACGTCGCCGGGGTGGATGAGGCCAAAGAAGAGCTGATGGAAGTCGTGGACTTCCTCAAGAACGCCAAGCGCTTCCAGACGCTGGGCGCGCGCATCCCCAAGGGCGTGCTGCTGCTGGGTCCGCCGGGCTGCGGCAAGACGCTGCTCGCGCGCGCGGTGGCGGGCGAGGCAGGGGTGCCGTTCTTCCACATCAGCGGCTCGGATTTCGTGGAGATGTTCGTCGGCGTGGGGGCGTCGCGGGTGCGCGATCTTTTCGAGCAGGCCAAGGCCAACCGCCCGTGCATCGTTTTCATCGACGAGATCGACGCCGTGGGGCGGCAGCGCTTCGCCGGCGTCGGCGGCGGCCATGACGAGCGCGAGCAGACGCTCAACCAGCTTCTGGTCGAAATGGATGGCTTCGACCCGAACACCGGGGTGATCCTGATCGCCGCGACCAACCGCCCCGACGTGCTGGACCCGGCGCTGCTGCGGCCGGGGCGCTTCGACCGGCGGATCGTCGTCGATCAGCCCGACATGAAGGGCCGGCGGGCGATCCTGAGCGTGCACGTCAAGGGCAAGCCGCTGGCGGATGACGTAAACCTGGATGTGCTGGCGCGGCGCACGCCAGGCTTCTCCGGCGCCGACCTCTCCAACCTGGCTAACGAGTCGGCGCTGCTGGCGGCGCGCAACAACAAGACCAGGATCGAGATGGCCGACTTCGAGACCTCGATCGATCGCGTGATCGCGGGGCCGGAGCGCAAGAGCCGCCTGATATCGGAGGCGGAGAAGAAGATCCTCGCCCATCACGAAGTGGGGCACGCGGTGCTGGCGGAGCTGCTGCCGCATGCCGACCCGCTGCACAAGACCTCTATCTTGTCGCGCGGGATGGCGCTCGGCTACACGCTCCAGCTGCCGGTGGAGGACAAGTACGTCACGACGCGCTCGGAGCTGCTGGACGACATCACGGTGCTGCTGGGGGGGCGGGCGGCGGAGAAGCTCATCTTCTCCGAGCCCACCACGGGCGCGAGCAGCGACCTGGAGCGCGCGACCGAGCTGGCGCGGCGCATGGTGACCGAGTTCGCGATGTCCGACAAGCTGGGCGCGCGCAGCTTCGGGCGCAAGCACGGCATGCCGTTCCTGGGACGCGACCTGATGGAGGAGCGCGATTACAGCGATGACGTGGCATCGGCGATCGACCACGAGATCAGGGCCATCATCGACCAGTGCTACCACCACGCAGAGGAGATCCTGAGAGAGAACCGCGCGGGCATGGACCGCATCGTCGCCGTGCTGCTGGAGAAGGAGACGCTGGAGCGCGAGGAGTTCAAGGCGCTGCTCGATGGCCAGCCCTTGCCCGAGCAGCCGACGGCTCAACCCCCGACGCAAGGCGGCGAGACCGCAAGGCCCGAGGCGCGCCAGCCCGGGGGCGCCGTCGCTCCACCCGGAATCGAGCCGTCGCCGGCGTAGCAGAGTAAGACCGCAGAGACACAGCGGCGCCGGAGGGGGCAAGTAACAGTGGACTCGTCTGTGATTCGGGCCTTTGCGGTTTCATCACCACGTTTATTCTGAGCGCATTCGACCGCCGCTATCCTACCGGCGCTTGGGTCGCAGGGGGCGCCAGGCATACTGCCCAGCGCCCCAGCATTTTTCCAGGTACCGTCGCTGCGCCGTCTCCTCTTCCTTACGGCCTATGGGGTCTCGCCTGGCAGCCGCGTCCTACGCTGATACACGAGACTCTATAGAGGTTCGCCCCTGCTCGCGCAGAAAGCTTCTCGCGGCTATGCCGACCGACGACAGCGACAGCGGCACAACCCAACCACGCTGCTATTATCACCCGCGGCGGCCAGCCTTCGTCCACTGCGGCAGCTGCGGCAAGGCCCTGTGCGCCGAATGCGTTCACCACGGGCCGGTCGGCGTTCGCTGCGTCGAGTGTCTGTACGGCATCAAGGCCGAGCCGGTCTCCAGCGCGCGACGGCTGGCGGCCGGCCTCGCGGCGCTGCTGGCGGGGGTCATCGTGGGCGCCGCGCTGGGATGGACCGGGTGGCTCAACATTGTGACGGCGGTCGCGTTGGGCTTCATCGTCGGCCAGGTGGCGAAGATACTGGCGCGGCGCGCGCCGGTGCCAAGCGTGCAGGCGGCGGCAGGAATCGCCGCCATGATTGGGGCCTATAGCGGAGCAGTGGCAGCCAAGACGCGCCTGCTGGCGCAGGCCGGGGCGCCCGCGTTCTCGGTGGGACGCGCCGCGATGCAGGTCGGCCTGGGCGAGTGGGTTGTCGCCGGGCTGATCGCGGCCGGCGTCGCCATCTATTGGGTGTGGCGGGGGTGAGCGGTGGCAAGCGAGCTGGCGATAAACTGCGAGCGGGCGCGGCGGCTGCTGGTGGGCTTCATCGCGGACTTCTTCGAGCGCGCCGCACCCAGAGGGCACCCGAGTCGCGCCGTGCTCGGGCTGTCGGGAGGGATCGACTCGGCGCTGGCGGCGCTGCTGACGTCGCAGGCGCTGGGCAAGGGGCGCACGACGTGCGTGATGATGCCTTATGGCGACATGCCGCCCGAGGCGCGCGAAGACTGCGCGACAGTGATCGCGCTCGCTGGCGCGCAGAGCATCGAGATCGACACCAGCCCGCAGATCGACGCGTACTTCGCGCGATTCCCCGCTGCCGACCGACGCCGCCGTGGAAACAAAGTGGCGCGGGAGCGCATGTCGGTGCTCTACGACCAGTCGGCGGCGCTGGGGGCGCTGGTGGTGGGCACGAGCAACCGCACCGAGTGGCTGCTGGGCTATTTCACGCTATGGGGCGATATGGGGGCCGCGCTGTGGCCGCTGGCGTGCCTGTACAAGACGCAGGTGCGCGAGATGGCGCGGCATATGGGAGTGCCCGCGCGGATCATCGCCAAGGCGCCGACGGCGGAGCTGTGGCGCGGGCAGACCGACGAAGGCGAGATGGGCGTGACCTACCAGGATGCCGATCGCGTCCTCTATCGCCTGGTTGACCTCGAGCTGCCGACGCGCGAGATCATCGCCGAGGGTTTTTCCGAAGCCACCGTCAACCGCGTGATCGATCTCATGCGGCGCTCCGAGTTCAAGCGCCGGCTGCCGGCGGCGCCGGACCTGCGGCAAACCGCGCCGGAAGATGATTTCATCTGACCCGGATTATGCGTCTCGATCGTGACACGCTCACCCAACGGGTGATGTCACCCCGGAGCATTGGGGCCGGTCCCCTACCGGGGTTGCTGAAGGGGCGATAGGGGACGCCTTCGTCCGCCGACGCCTTCGTCCGCCGGAGCGGAACTTCGTCGTCCGCGAAGGCGGAAGCGGAACTGCCCACTTCGCCGAAGTAGCTTCGGCTACGAAGGCTGAATCGTCGCCCGCAAAGGTGGATTCCTCGCGGAGTCTACCCTGAGCGAAGCCGAAGGGCTCGGAATGACATTCTCCTCGCCTTACGCATAATCCGGGTCTGACGTGACACGTGGTCGCGCTGCGTCAACCTCACGCGTTCGTTTCACGCCGCCGGGGCAGGAGCGGGGTGTGTGCGAGTCTCGTTGGTCGGCAAGATGAGTGGCTGGCACGACGGGCTTCAGCAATGTGGCACAGCCGCCCCCGGCTGTGACCGGCTAGCCTGGATTATTCACCACCAGCGTGTGGCGGGTGCACACTGTCATTCCGAGCGCAGCGAGGAATCCCCTATCGTTGGCGCTTCCTGGTAGGGGATTCCTCACTCCGCCTTGCTTCGTTCGGAATGACATGAATAATGCGGGCTAGGCGAGGGCCTCGCCTAGCAAGGGAAACCCCCACAGCGCAAAATCGTAGACCAGACCAACGCTCCGAGTTCACACCCCAGGCGCGGGCGGCGCTGGTGGAGCGGCTGAAGCAGATGCATAGTCAATCGCCGGAACTGTCGCCGCCATCGCTGCCATGTAGTCGAGGAGGCTGCAAATGACCACCGCAGAGGCCACGGCGGAAGTATTCTGGACCGCGTTCATGGCCATGACCAGGCACGAGCGGCAGGCGTTTCTGGAGCGCCTGATCGCTGATCCGCGACTGCGCTATTGACGCTCGCGTAATAGGTTATACGTCAAACCGCTATTTGCGAGCGTCAAGTCCCATCGCTAGCCTCGAACGTAATATGCGAGCTTCAGTAGGACTTGCTCGATGCGGCGGTGATCGAGGAGCGCAAAGGCGAACCGACGCGACCCTTGGCGCGGGTGCTCGCAACCTCCCCGCGTCGCGGCCGCGGGCGCGCGAGATGACCTACCGCGTGGTGGTCGCCCGGAGCGATGACATTTCGATCAGGGGTTCGCTCGCAGTCCCGGCGGGCGGTTGCGGACGAAGCGCAGGGCGTTTTCGCCAAGAATCATGGCCGACTGCGCGGGCGTGAAGCGGCCGGGGCAGCGGATGGCGTCAATCGCCTGGCGCATCGCCTCGCCGTGCGCGAAATGCGGCCAGTCGGTGCCGAACATCACCCGGTCGGCGCCGGCTGATTCGACCAACGTCTCCAGCGCCGGCGCGTCGGGGGGCAGCGCGCCAAGGTCGGCGAAAACGTTGGGATAAGCGCGGATGAACCGCCCCACCTCGCGCGCGTGATCGGGCGTGAAGGAGCGCGCGCCGGCGTGGGCGAGCTGGAAGTTGACCGCCGGATGCGCGGCGATGACTTTGGCGAGATGCCCGAGGTAGTCCGCGAAGTCGCGGATGCGGCGCGCGACCTCGCGGTGACCGGGCGGCAGCGAATCGGGATCGGTCGGCTCGTCCTTGCCCAGATACCAGAACGACGGGTCGAGGATGATCTGCGCGCCGTTATCCTGCGCCAGTTGGTATAGCGGCAGCAAGCGCTCATCATCCGGCAGCTCCCCCCAGAACGAAGGCGCGAGCTTCAGCCCCGCCGCGCCCCATTCGAGGTTCTGTCGCGCCATGCGAACGCAGTCGCCCACGCCCGGCCCGAGGTGGCATGGGAACCAGTAGAAGCGATCGGGGAAGCGCCGCATGACCTCCAGGGCGTAGTCGCGATTCATGGTCTCGCGCACGGCCTCGACGGCGATGCCTTTGCCCGAGAGATCGGCGGGGATGTCCTGCGGCGACCACGATATGAAGAACGCGCGAGCGATGCCGGCGGCGTCCATCAGCGCGACATAATCCTCGGCGCTGGTGGGATTGCCTGGGCTGTATGCCTGCGGCCGGCCGTCGGAATCGAACGGCCGGATGAGGTGGATGTGGGTGTCGATAATCATGAATCGGCGCCCGGCAATGTCATCATGCATGTTGTTCCGAGTGGCTAGGCGGCTTCGCCGCCGCCACGGCGGTCCCGATAACATCGGGACCTAGCCGCGCAGCGAGGGATCTCCTACCGGATTCGCACAAGCGACAGGGGATTCCTCGCTCCATGCGTCGCCGCGCGCGGCATTTCACCCGGATGACAGTGCGTTGGCCATTCCGCTCACCCGCCGAGGATGGCGCGATACACGCGCATCGCGTTGCCGCCGAGAATGCGCTTGATGAGCCGCGTCGGATAACCGCGTGACACGAGCCCGCGCGTGACGTTCGGGATGCGCGCGATGTCGCTCAGCTCGTCGATAAAAACCTTCCACGTCTCGTGCGTGGCGCCGCCGGGCGGGCCGTGGCGCGCGCGGAAATAGGAGTCGTCCTCGAACAGGTCGCCGCCCAGGGCGATGAGGTCCTCGTAACCGCGTTCGACCAGGTAGTCAATGGTATCGAGAAAGTCGTCGAAGGTCGCGGCCGGGCCATTGATGTAGTGGCGGCAGAAATGCAGCCCCAGCAGGCCGCCGCAGGACTTGAGCGCGTCGAGATGCTGCGCCGTCATGTCGCCCGAGCCGGGATGGGCGTCGGCCGGGGAGGCGTGGGAGACGATGACCGCATGCCGGCTGCGCGCCACGACGTCCGCGAGCAGGCTCCACGGCGCATGCGCCAGATCAATGACAATGCCGAGCTCATTCATTGCGGCCACCGCTTCGCAACCGAATGCGGACAGCGTCCAGGCCCCAGACGAGCGCGCGACCGCGACGAGCTGATTGGGGTTCGACCAGGTCAACTGCATCTGGCGCACGCCCAGGCGGTGGAAGACGTGCAGCAGCTCGATGCGCCCCTCAAACGCTTTGCACCCCTCGAAGCCGAGGAACACTGCGGCCTTGCCTTGCCGCTGGGCGCGAACCACGTCGGCGACACGGTGCGCGAGGATGAAGCGGTCGGGCCGCGATTCGTAGAGTCGTCGCGCGCGCTCCAGGCGCAGCAGCGATTCTTTGGCCCAGCCTTCGGTTTGCGCCAGCGTGCGCTCGTAGAACTCGCGGTCATGCTCAGGCGGGGGCTTGCCGTGGCGCGCTTCATGGCACGCCCCCGCGCGCAGGGAGTCATGACCGACGCCGCGACGCGGCTTCGCCCCAGGACTCCCTTGGCTGTCGTTGTAGATGGCAAGGTCGCCGACGGGAACCGCAACCTTCGCCGTCACGCCGCCGCGCAGCATGCGCAGGTTCGCATCCAGCCGATGGTAGAAATGATCGTGCAGAATCCAGACGATAGAGTCGGCGTGCAAGCGGCGCCAGCGCGGGGCGGGGTTATGGAGGTTTGACGGCTGCATGCGACGTCGGCGCGCCCAGGCGCGTCATTGCTTGCGCTTGGCCGCCGCCAGCGCCTGGGTGCTGACCAGCGCGCCCATGATGAGACCGTCGATAATCGCGAGCAGGATGGGGCCGAAAGTGATGCCGGTCTGGCTGCGGAAGAGCAGCGCGAACGTGGTCATGACCCATAGGAAGATAGAGATGATGATGCCATTTTTCGGCAGGCGGCTCGCGGCGGTGACCGCCGCGGTAATCGCGCCGAAGAGGGCGCCGAGCACCGCCGCACCGAGCAACAACCCGCCGAAGTTGGTGATGCTCGTCTGCGACAGCGGGCCGAAGTGCTGGCCCAGCATGCGATCAATGACCGTGACGGCGATCATGATCGCAGCCCCAAACGCCGCGCCAGTAGTGGCGGCGGCAGCCCTGTCAAGCGGCTGCGTGGGGGTGCTGTCCTTGCTCGGCGACGATCCTCTGGACGCGCGCGGCGGTTCCTCGGGCCGGCGCGGCGGGATCTCGCCTCGCCCCGGCCGGGGCGGGCCGGCGGGACGCACCTGCATTCCATCCAGCTCCCAGGGAGCGGCGGGGGGGCCATCCGAGTCACCACCCTTGGGCTGCGCCGCGCCTGAGGCATGAGGCGCTGGGCCCCCGCCGAGCGGACGCAGCTCAAATGTGTCGATGTCGCGGGCTTGCGGCGAGGCGGACGCGTCGGCTTTCTCCCACGGCGCGCGAGGCGGCTCGGTCGGCGGCGCCTGTTCCGGCACAAGCGGCATGCGCGGCCCGGCAGTGGCCGCGGGTGGCGTCGCGGGTGCGCTGGGCGTGGACGGCGCGACGGGACCGGCAGGCGCGGGCGGAGCAGGAGGCGCGGCGGCCGCCTGTGGGAGCCGCGTCTCGCGGCGATCCCCGGCGGCAGGGCGGGCGGTTGCTTGATCGATCGCCTCCTTGGCTTTGGCGTATGAGGGATCGGCTTCCAGCGCAGCGCGAAATGCGGCGATGGCGTCGCCCGGCCGGCCGGCTTTCTGGTAGGCCAGGCCGAGGTTGTAGTGGCAGTGCGCCAGGTCGGGGCGCAGGCGACAAGCGGCCTCGAACGCGGCAATGGCGGCATCGAATTGGCGCTGCTGGATGTGCGCCGCGCCCAGGACGAGGTAGGCGCGCTGGTCGCGCGGGTTCTGCGCGACCGCGTCCTTGAGCAAGCGGATAGCATCCTCCGTGCGCCCTGCGCGGAACGCCTGGACGCCTTGCTCGCTAATCGATGATCCGTTGTCGGTCATGTCGCTCTTTCCGCATTCGGGAGTTCCGGGGTATCTCCTCCCGGCGGGGTTCGCCGCATAGCGCCACTGATGGTCTTCGCCTTCGGCGGCATTATCCCCTGCTCGCGGAGAGGTGAACCGTCGGGGCGCGATACGGGTTGTCACGCAGGTCAGCGCCGCCACGCACGGCGACGAGCGCCCAGGCTACTTAGCCGGCGCGCCGAGCGCGTCGCGGCGGGCTTTGAGCTCGCGCCAGGCGGTCAGGATGATGCCCTCTTCCTTGACCGAGCGACCGGCGCATATGTTATTCGCCGCGCGACGCGCCACCTTCTCGCCTCCGCCGACGGGAGGTCTCCTGGGCGCATGGCCTTCATCTCCGCAGCGACTGCATCTTCAGCCGCGCCTGATCCGCCCAGGCGCTGTAGGGATAACGCTGCAATAGGTCTTCGAGGTATCGCAGCGCCGCGTCGCGCTCGCCCAGGCGCTCGGCCAGCTCGCCGGCGCGCATCAAAGCGATCTCGGCCTCGGAGCTGGTGGGATAAGCCTTGAGCAGATTGTCTAGCGCGGCGAGCGCCTGCCGGTACTCCCCAGCGCGAGTCAAGCCGACGGCGATATCGAACTGCGCCGGCGCCGGCAAGGTGAACGTGGGGTCGTAGCGCAGCGCCGCGTGATAAGCACGCCCGGCGCGCTCGGGCTCGCGCTGCTCCAGGAAAAGCGCGGCTGCGCGCGCATACGCTTCGGCCGCCTCGGGCAACATGCCGAATGACTCCTTGCTGCGCGCCAGCGCCAGCCACGCCTCGGCATCCTGCGGCGAGCGCCGCACCAGCTCGTTGAGGTCGCCGTAGCGCCCAGCGCCTTCATCCGGCGTGTAGACGATACCCGCCAGCAGGTCGCGGCGGCGGATCTTGCCTGGCAGGGCAAGGATGTAGGCGAAAGCCACCCCCGCTGCGAAGCCGCCGATGTGCGCCCAGTAGGCGGTGCCGCCAGTCGCTTGGCCGGAGGTCGCAGCGAGAGACGTCGATAGGACGCCGCCGAGAAGCTGCAGCCCGATCCAGAAGCCGAGAAACAACCACGCCGGCACGCGGAATACGCCCGCGCGCCAGAAGAGCAAGAGGCCGATAAGGTAGGCGACCTTGACGCGAACGCGCGCAAAGCACACCGCCGACAGCCCGAGGACGCCGGCGATGGCCCCCGATGCGCCGACGCGCGGCACGACGAGGTCGCTGGGGGCGAAGCCGCGAGCGATGTTGACGTCGAGCAGCGTCGCCCCGGCCTGCCCGCCGAAGTAGAAGCCGAGGAAGAGCAGCGGGCCGAGGACGTCTTCGGCGACCGAGCCGAACAGCCACAGGTAGAGCATGTTGCCGGCGAGGTGCATCAGCGAGCCGTGCGAGAACATGGAGGTCAGCAGCGCGCCGAGCTGCGGCTGGGTGGGCACGAAGCCAAAGGGTCGCACGCCCTGCCCGCCGTGCGCCCAGTAAGGCAGCTCGGCCAGCAAGTAAACCGCGATGTTGGCGACCAGCAGCCCGTAGGTCATGTACGGGACGTGTCGCCTCGGGCGTTCAGTTGCAAAGGGCAAGAAGAACATTGGCTCTCGGGACCGTCACCCGCAGGCGGACCGTGCCCCGTCTCGCGCTGCGGCGGCCGAAACCGGCGCCGGCCGCACTGCGCTGTTAAAGTTATTCCCCGTCGCGCCCGAAGAACCTATTAGGCGGGTGTGAGTGCGGCGCGCGCGGCTGGGCGCGTTTGCGGCGGCACGCCGTCGTGCGGCGTCGTACGGCGGGCCATCCGCCCGCACGCCAGCCTTCTCCCTGGCAGGGAGCGGGGGGCGCGCGCTGCCGCCGGCAATGAAACGCGATTGAGAAACCAACATGCGCATCCTCTTCCTCTGCAATCAGTGGCACATCCAGAAGAACCTCGTGTCATGGCTTGACCACCCCGAGGTAACCGCGGCCGGTGACGAATTCATACGCTGTGTCGCCGATCCCCTGGCGCGCGAGCCGGACATCGGGTTCGACCTGTGCAGCCATACCATCCACGACATCGCCGCGCGCATGCCCGGCGGCCCCCCGGAGCTGATGCTGGTGTGGGAGCCGGGCTATCAGGCCCTGCCGCAGGGGATCGAGGAGGCGCCATTCCCGGTGGTGGCGCTGCTGAGCGACTGGAACCTGGTGCTGCGGCCGCAGGTCGGGATGCTCGGGGCATTCGATTACATCTTCACCGACCGGCCAGGCGTCGAGGTCGTCAAGCGCCTGGGTTACGACCGGGTGGATTACTGGCCGATGTGGGGGCACGACCCGCGGTGCTATCGGCTGATGCCCGACTGCGAGCGGACCTGGGACGTAACCATGATCGGCAACCTCAACCACGACGTGCAGCGCGAGCGGGCGCGTTGGCTCTACCGCCTGGCCAGGCTGGGCGATCGCTGGCGCATTAGGATCGCGGGCGGGGTCTTCGGCGACGACTATATTCGGATGCTGAACCAGTCGAAGATCACCTTCAACCGCAGCATCCGCCGCGAGTTCAACATGCGCTGCTACGAGGCCGCGGCATGCGGCTCGCTCGTCTTCTACGACGAAGAAAACGAGGAGGTGCGCGACTACTTCGAGGATCGCGTGCACTGCGTGCTCTACAACGACCGCAACTTCGAGGAGCTGATCGCGCATTACCTGACGCACGACGACGAGCGCGAAGCGATCGTGCGCGCGGCGTGCCAACGGGTGCAGCAAATCTCGATGCCGCGGGCGCTGGCGCGGCTGTTGCGGCGCGTCGAGGAGCTAGGGTTGCTGCGCGACGACCGGCCGCCACGGCCGTATCTGCAACTGCCCCTCGTCGAGCGGCGCAAGCGCCACGCGCGGCAGGTGTTCCGCACCATGACGCCGGGCAACCTGGCGCTGGCCGCCAACTGGATCGGCGAGGCGCTGCGGCATTCGCCCACCAATGCTTCGTTGCTCAATGATTACGCGGTCGTGGCCGCCTACTTGGCGGAGGCGCACGGCAGCGATTTCGTGCAGTCCACGCGGGCATGGAAGGTCGCCATCGAGGCGGCAAAACGCGCGATCGCGGCGCGGCCCGACTCGGCCCTCGCCCAGATCAACCTGGGTCGGATCTATCGGCGACAGGCGCGCCTGGCGGAGGCGCAGACGCACTTCCTGGCGGCGCTGCGCATACTGGACGAAGGGGACGCCGGCGCGGACGATCTGCTGGAGCTTCACTTTCCCTTCGAGCACGACCAGTTCCGCACGCAGTACGAGAGCCTCTACGCTTGTTTCGCCGGTGACGAAGAGAGCCTGCGGCTGGCGCGGCGCTGTTTGCTGATCCACCAGGCGGGGATGGCGCAGGGCGAGCTGGCGGAGGCCGCGGGCGATGCCAAAGTCGCCGCGTGGGCCTATCAGTTGGCGGCGGTGGCGCGGCCGGATTTGGGGCGCGCGCGCGCGGCGCTGGCGCGGTGCCTGGTGGCGCTGGGGCAGATCGCCGATGCCGTGGAGCAGTTGGAGCAGGCGCTCCAGAGCGATCCGTTCCTGAGCAATGAGTGGTTCACCTACGCCGATCTGCTGATCGCGCAGGGGCGATACTCGGAGGCGCGGGCATTCCTGGAGGAGCGGTTGACCGTCATCGCGAGCGTTCCCGCGCTGGCGCACTTGGAGCAGCCGGCGCGGGAGCGGCTGGCGGCCATCGCCGGCACGCAGACGCGTCCGGTGGATGCGGTCGCGAGCGCGTGATTGCCGAAGCGCGGATCGGGCGCAGGGTAGCCGACCCTACGATCTCGCGGCCTCGGGGAGGCCGCGCCCGCTGGATTCGCGGCCGCAGGGCAAGGCGGGAAGCCGCGCCCGACGCGCGACTAATCGAGGGCCAAGCGTGGTTCTGTTCCTGAACCTGAAATGCTGGGAGAGCGTTTTCCCCATCCTGGCGAACCTGGCGCGCGCGGTCGAGCAGCGCGGCGTGCCAACCCACCACATTATCTGCGCCGCGGGCTGGAGCTGTGACGCGCTGCGCCCGGTCAAGCCCGACCCGCCCAATTGCGCGTGGGGCCGCGAGCGGCTGGAGGGATTTCTGCAGGCCGAGCGGCTGCCCTACTCTTCCGCCGGCGAATACGTGGACCCTGATGCCCGCCGGCGCTGCGGCCGCATCGCGGCGGCGCTGGCTCAGGAGACGCGACCGGCCTACGACGGAATCGCTTTGGATGAAATCATCAAGGCCTCGCTGGGACGCTATCTGCGCGAGCTGTACGACCCAGCACAGCTAAAGCATCAGGCGGCGAGGTTCGAGCTCATCAGCGACGCGCTGTGCTACATGGAGGCGATCGGCCGCATCTGCGATCACTGGCAGCCCCGCGCCATCGTCGTCTGGGGCGGCATGTTCTACGCCGAGCGCATCGCCGCGCTCCTCGCTCGCCGCCGCGGCATTCGCGTCATCGCGGTCGAGAACGCCGCTTTCGGCGACCGCATCTACGTGGATACGACCGGCGTCACCGGCAACCGACATTCGGTCGCCCACTGCTGGCACTGGCTGGAGGCGCGGGCGCTGACGCCAATCCAGCGCCGGACGCTCCGGGACTACCTGGCGCGCGTCCACTCGGGCGCGGCGAGTTGGGTGCCGCAGGCTGGGTCGGCGGCGCGCAAGGCGATATACCGCTCGCTCGGCATCGCCGATGATCGCCGCCTGGTCTTGCTCATCGGCCAAGTTGCGATCGATAGCGTAGTGCTCTTGGATTCGCCGATCTTCCCCGACATGCGCGACTTCGTCACGGCGACGGCGGAGACGCTGGCGGATGACCCGCGCTACCACCTCGTGGTGCGCCTGCACCCGATCGAGGCGATGTGGCAGGACAATCTGACGCTGCGGCGGCTGGAGGGATGGACGCCGCCAGCCAACTGCTCGATTGTGCATTCGCAGCAGATGAATACCTACGACCTGATGCGCGAGAGCGACCTCGGCATCACGCTGTGCTCGCAGGCCGGTCTCGAGATGCTGTCCATGGGCAAGCCGGTGGTCGTTGCCGGGCGCGCCTTCTACGCCGGCAAAGGCTTGACCCACGACGTGCCGAGTCGCGCGGCGTATCGCGCCGTGCTCGCCGAGGCGCTGCGCGATCCGCGGCTGTCCGACGAGCAGCGCGACGGGGTCGACAAGCTCCTGTATCACATGATCTTCGAGCGCCTGGTTCCGTTCGATCGGCAGCGGCTGTGCGTAACGCCAGAGGCGGCGGATATGCTGGTGAGCCGTGGAGCTTTTCGCGATCTGGCGGAGGCGCCGGATCGGCTGGAGCCCGCGGGCGCCGCATTGGGCCAAGCCGCGGCTGCTGGTCGGGCGCCTTTGGCCGTCGAGGAGGGATAGCAGGCAGCGATGCGGATCTGTGTCATCGGAACCGGATACGTCGGGCTGGTCGCCGCCGCATGCTTTGCGAAGATGGGGCATGACGTGGTCGGCGTGGATGCGGATGAGCGCAAGATGCGCCTGCTGCGCGACGGCATTTCGCCCATTCACGAGCCGGGGCTGGATGAGCTGCTGACCAGGCATCTCGGCGCGCGGCTCGCCTTTGCCTCCGCACTGGATGATCAACTTTCAGCAGACCTGGTCTTCCTCGCCGTGGGCACGCGCGAGGCGGCGGATGGCTCGACGGACTTGCGCGACCTGCGCCGCGCCGCAGTCGAAGTCGCCAAGCGCCTGCCCGATGGGGCGGTCGTGGTCAACAAGAGCACGGCGCCAGTCGGGACCGGCGAAGCCCTGCGCGCACTTGTGGCAGCCAACCGTCCGCCCGATGCGAGATTCCACATGGCCGTCAACCCGGAGTTCCTACGGCAGGGCTTTGCGGTCGAAGATTTCCTGCGACCGGCACGGATCGTCATTGGCGCCGAAGACGAGCCGGCCGCGCAGGCGCTGTCGGATCTGTACCGTCCGCTGGCGCGGCCGATCCATCTCACCGACATGCGCAGCGCCGAGCTGATCAAGTATGCCGCCAACGCATTCCTGGCGGTGAAGATCTCGTTCATCAATTCCATCGCCGATCTGTGCGAGCGCACCGGCGCGGACGTGGAGCATGTGGCGGAGGCGGTCGGCGCCGATCCGCGCATCGGCCATGGGTGCCTGCGGCCGGGGCTGGGGTTCGGCGGATCGTGCCCGCCCAAGGACACGGTGAGCCTACTGCACCAGGCGCGGCGGGCGGGATGCGATGCTCCGGTGGTCGCGGCGGCGCGGGCGGTCAACGCGGAGCGGCCCAGGCTCATGCTGCGCCGGCTGGAGCGGCTCGTCGGCGGCATCGCGGGGCGGCGCATCGCGCTGTTCGGCCTGGCGTTCAAGGGCGGCACGGACGACATACGCGAGTCGCGCGGGATGGAGCTGGCGCGGATGTTGTCGGACGCGGGGGCGCACCTCCGAGCGTATGATCCGGCGGCGACGCCGCGCGCCAGGGCGACGATGCCGGAGTTGGTGTGCTCGGAGTCGCCATATCAGGCGGCGGGGCGCGCGGAAGCGGCCGTCATCGCCGCTGATTGGGACGAGTTCAAGCAACTTGACCTGAGGCGGCTGCGCGCGGTAATGGCGCGGCCGCTGGTTATTGACGGCTGCAATCTCTGGGCGCTGGATGAGGCTGCGCGAGCCGGACTCGAGTATCACAGTGTCGGGCGCCAAGCCGTCTCCGGCGATGAGCGTGCGCAATCTCGGCGGCCCCAGCCGACGCCGCCGCTCGACGAAGCCTGGCAGGCCGCGCTAGCGCCGCGGGGGGCGTGAAGCGCCGGTTTTCCTGCTACGTACGGTTCTCGCCGAACATCCGCGTCAGCACCTCCCCCGCCCTGCGAAACGCCCGCCCGCGGTGGCTGACGCGGTTTTTCTCCTCGGCGGTCATTTCGGCAAAGGTTCGTTCTTCGTCGCGCGGGACGAAAACCGGGTCATAGCCGAAGCCGCCTTGCCCGCGCGGGGTATCGGCGATGCGCCCCTCGCTTACGCCCTCGACGACGGTCACTTCGCCGGTCGGCGCGGCAATGGCGGCGGCGCAGCGGAAGCGCGCGGCGCGCTCGTCGGCTGGCACATCGCGCATCATGCCCAGCAGCTTGGCGATGCGCGCGGCGTCGTCGGCTCCGGCGCCAGCAAAACGATTCGACTCGATGCCCGGGCGCCCGCCAAGTGCATCAACCTCCAGCCCCGAATCGTCGGCGATCGCTGTAAGCCCCGTTGCTGCGGCCGCCGCTTTGGCCTTGGCCGTCGCGTTCTCGGCGAACGTCGTGCCGGTCTCGGGGGTTTCCGGCGCCTGGGGATATTCATCGAGCCCGCGTAGGTCGATGTCGTAGCCCGCAGCGGCGAGGCTCTGCCGCACCTCGCGCAGCTTGTGCGGGTTTCGCGTCGCCAGGACTATGGGGCCGATGGGCATAAATAGGGACAGTTACCTATTTGGCGAAATGCGATACATGATATGTGGGAATCCAAAGGGCAATGGACATGATGGTTACAGCCATGTGTCAAATATCACGAAATAGGTAACTGTCCCTATTTATCTGCGGCTGCCTTCTGCGCATCGAGCAACTGCTTGATGCCGGCCTGCGCAAGGTCGAGGAGCTGATCCATCTGCTGCCGCGTGAAAGGCAAGCCCTCGGCGGTGCCCTGCACCTCGACCAGGCGCAGGGCGCCGGTGGCGACGACGTTCATATCCACCGAGGCCATCGAGTCTTCCTGGTAAGTGAGGTCGAGAAGCATCTCGCCTTGCACGATGCCTACGCTGACCGCGGCCACGGCATCAATCAGCGGCAGGCTGCGAACGACGCCGCGCCCCTGCAGGCCCTTCAACGCATCAACCAGCGCCACGTAGGCGCCGGTGACCGAGGCCGTGCGCGTGCCGCCGTCGGCCTGGATGACATCGCAGTCCACGATGATGGTGCGCTCGCCCAGCGATCGCACTTCGGTCACCGCCCGCAGCGACCGCCCGATGAGCCGCTGGATCTCCAGCGTCCGCCCGCCCTGGCGACCGCGGGCGGCCTCGCGCGGCGAGCGCTCGGCGCCGGCGCGGGGCAACATGCCATATTCGCCTGTGACCCAGCCGCTGCCCTTGCCCTTGAGGAAAGGCGGAACGGTGTCGTCAACACTGGCCGCGCACACCACGCGCGTCTCACCCATCTCGATGAGGCACGAGCCCTCCGCGTACTTGAGGTAATTGCGGGCAATCCTAACCGGGCGCAGCTCGTTGGCTGCGCGCCCGTCGGGTCGAGGCATGAGCAGTTCTCTTTCTAACCGAGATTATGCATACAGCCTATACACCCGCGTTGTTGGCCGGTCGAAGGCGTGTCTCAATCGCGCGGTTGGCGTAAGGGTCGCCGAGGGCAGACGGAGCAAGCGTTTTCAGGCCTGCAAAT
>Ga0315280_10000529_pt1 | contig 70928 bp, 51 predicted proteins | sample YL17G06_40_MG_FD_203697 | JGI IMG/M metagenome (GOLD analysis project Ga0315280, IMG submission 203697) | Sediment microbial communities from Yellowstone Lake, YNP, Wyoming, USA - YL17G06_40 | ecosystem: Environmental > Aquatic > Freshwater > Lake > Sediment | place: USA: Wyoming | collected... | reverse complement strand
AGAGCCACGCCCACGGCCTGAAGCGCCTGGCCGGCGGCGCCCCGCGTTTGGGTGCGGATCACAAAGGGCTGGCCCGTCGCCTGGACGGTGACTTCTTGCAGGGTATCCAGGTCCGCCTGGAGACGGTCCCACTCACAGACCCAGCCCCGCTGCTCCAGGCGGGCCTGCAACTCCTTCAAAAGCACCAATGCCAGGAAACTGCAAAACACGTGACCGCGAATCGTGGCGTCCACCTTGTGGTAGATGGGCCGGTTCTCCAGAATGGATTTGATCGTCCGAAAGATCTGTTCCACCCTCCACAATTCCTTGTACCGCCGGGCGACCTCTTGGGCCGGCAGGTCCAGGTCCGTCTGGAGAACCCACAGACCATCATATTTCTCTTGGGCTCTGATCTTGTCCTCATCGATCTCAAAGCGGCGGCTCGAATCCCTGGTCTTGAGGTACTTGCGATAGCCCTGGTTGCCCACGAGAGATTTGTCGCCCTGCTTCAATTGGTCCCGCAAATGCGCGACAATCGCTTGGCGATCTTCGCGATCCTTTTTCGCCTGATCGGCGTTGCGGCACACCACGTAGCGATGGGAGCCCACCTTCACCTCTTTGACCTCCAGCGGCGAGGGGTCTTTGCTGTGGGTCTTGGGGCCATGCACTTGTTCGTACAGCCCGCCGTCCGAGGCCACGACCTGCCGTACCTCTTGGACCAAGTGCATCCGGGCGCCGAGGATGAAATGCACGTCGCGAGCCGGCTGGCCCAGTTCGGCGATCGTCTGCTTGCTGATCATGCCGCGATCCGCCACGATACAGATTCGCTGGATGTGGAACCGCTCGCGCAGCCGGTCCACGATGGGAACCAAGGTCTTGACATCGGTCGTGTTGCCGGGCCACAACTCACAGCAGATCGGCCGGCCCGTGCTGTCGATCACCACCCCAACGACGATCTGCTTGAGGTCCGGCCGATGATCTTTGCTGTGGCCGTGCCGTCCCATCGTCTGGCCGCCCTGGCCTTCAAAGTACACGCTCGTGGTATCGAAGAACACCAGGTCCAGGCCGCTGAACAGCGTCTGACGGCGAGCGAACCGCGACTCTTCGATCTGGTCCTTGATGCAGCGGCGGACGAACCCCGTGGCCCCGGCCTGTTGATCCGCTGGCAACTCCTCTCCCAGCCAGGCCATCGCCCGATACAGATGATGCAGTTGCAGGGAATCCACCCCCTCGAGGGCATAGTCCCGACACCATTGCTCCGCCGCCCGGTCCGACCCCGACACCATCAGCCGGTGCAGCACCGTCCGAAAGACCGCTCTCTCGATCGCGAATTCATACCGACGGTCGGCCAACAGGTCCTCCAGGATCGCCGGCAGACCCAGCTCTTGCCACAGACGGCTGAACACCAACGGCGGTCCGATCTTGACCGTCTCGGCGGCGGGCAGGGCCTGACGCTGATAGGCATCGAGCACGCTGACCTTTTGCGCGAACCGGGCGCAGGAACTGGCCAATCCATCGAGCTGGCCCTTGGACTGAAGCACATCCAGCCGACCCAGCGTGGCGACGACTTGCTGGTGGACTCGGCCGTCGACTCGCTCGTTCTGGACGATTTGCAGGTATTGATAGATGCCGGACGTCTTGGTTCTGACAAACATAGGCCACTCCTTCTGTCACTACAAGAGATAGCCTATGCCTGCACAGCAGCAAGAGAAAAAACCAAATGCCTGTCATTTTATGGCACTACATTTCGTCGGCCGTCCGGCGGAATTCCGCGTTTTTGGCCTAAAATCAACGATTTTGGCGGTGGATAACCGGGGTTGCTGTCGAAGATGGGACTGAGATTCCGAAGACGGTGTCCCTTTGGGGCATTCAGACGAAACGGCTGCCCGTTGAGCTCCCGGCCGCTACCCGACCGGCGATCGTGTGCAAGGACAAAGAGCGGTTCGGGGAGGTTGTGAATATGGTGGCGACCATAGAACGGCTGGTCGCAGCCTTGGGATGGTTCGAGCAACAGCCTGAGTTCGGCGGTCTGCGCGTGAAGGAGTGTCATCCGTCGACCAGTAGTGCCGAGGACGGTAACGATCTCGTGCTGGAGGATGGTTCGGGTCGTCTCGCAGTGCGGTGTGAGGTGTGCGATGTGGTCTCGTCATCCGCTGGTCAGAACGGTAAGGAACGGGAGGGTATCCCGTCTTCCCTCTGCGTCCCGTCCGTCAAGCCGTTGCCAACTCTTGAGCATCGTGGTACAATATTCGGAGTCAGAAGTGTGTTGATCACAGGTCGATAGGCGAAGACGGCATGAAAACGGAAATCTCGGTGCCCAACCCGATCTATGAGGCAGCTAAGCGATTGGCGGAAGAACTTGGTATGTCGTTGAGCGAGTTCTACGTTGCTGCCCTGGCGGCCTACGTGGCAACGTGCCAAGATGGAGACATCACCAAGAGGCTCGATGACGTTTACGCCAAGGAGAACTCCAAGCTGGAGCCGGGGCTGGTAGCAATTCAGATTGCCTCAATTAGTGAGGAAAAGTGGTAATCCAGCGGGGAGAAATCTGGTGGGCGAGTCTGCCAGAGCCGGTGAGATCGGAGCCGGGCTCTCGCAGACCTGTACTGGTGGTCCAATCCGACGACTTCAATCGAAGCCGAATCGCGACCGTGATCGCGCTCGTCATCACCTCCAATACCAAGTTGGCTGAAGCGCCGGGGAATGTGTTTCTCTCCGAGAAGCTGACCGGGCTGTCGAAGGATTCGGTGGCCAATATGTCCCAGATCGTAACAGTAGACAAGAGCTTCTTGACGGAGAGGATCAGTACCCTTCCAGCGAACCTGATAGAGCAGATCGAGAAGGGGCTGCGTTTAGTCCTGTGCCTGCGGTAACGCACTCTCGTTGCCCCACAGCACTGGCTCCATTGCCTTACTTGCGCGATGTAGTCTTTGTTTCCAACTCCTCGAGCATTTTGATGGCGGCTTGGACGAGCAACTCGCCGGAGCCTTCGGCGCAGCGGGCGCTCTCGACCTCGTAATTGCCCTCTGAATACGCTGACCGGTTGGGGATGTAGCCGATGGAGCCGTTGGCCAGTTCCGCGATGTGGGTCTGGGCGAAGGGGGAGGCCGCTTTGATGCTCAGACCCAGCTCGACGAAGATCTCGCCCGGCAGGGACACCCAGGCGAGCGTGTCACCCATCGTGATGACCTGGACCTCGACCTCCAGCGGTGCGCCGGCACGCTTGTCCACATCGAGGACCTTGTAGGCCTTGACCTGCTCCATGAACTTGGCCTTGTCCTTCTTCTCCACGATGGCCTTGGCCTCCTGCACGTCCTCCGGAGTGACCTTGGGAGGGTGAAGCTGAAGCACTTGGCTTCGCACACGCAACTTCGTGTCGGTGACCGGCTTGAGGTCCATATAGGCTTTCAGGACCGAGCCGGCGAGGATGGTGCCCAGTCGGGTCGCCTCCGCCGGGCTGGTCTGCGGTCCGGCCCAGTTGATGTTGAAATGATTGATATTGCCGCAGGCGCCGTTGGCGAAGATCGTCAGCATATCGGGGCCTTTGTAGCCGGCCAGACATCGGGCCAGCGCGCCCGGATAGTCCGCCGAGATCTTCGTCCCACCGGTCGTGTCCGCGTGCAGAGCGAAGTTCACATAGGTCAGGAGCGGTTTCTTATCGGTCGTCTCGAAGTAGATGACGCCAACCTCCGGGTCGATAGGACTGACCGGGCGAATGACATTCGGGTTGAGCTTGCCCGGATTCCACCCAACCGTGCCATCCTTCATCCAGAAGCGCCGGCAGTAGGAAAGCCGGTCCTCGTGCTCTCTCGCATACGAGACGGCCACCGGCTTGAGCCTGCCATTCGCCTCGGCCACCACTTGGGCGATTCGGCTCGGCAATTCCAACGTGTATTTTCGGGAGGGGTCGCTGCTGCCGCCATCCTGATTGTCGCGCACGGAATCCCGGGACAGGGATGGCCCGGTATGGGTGTGCGTGGCCGAGATCATCACGTGGCTGCCCGGAATGCCCGTTTGCTGCTCGATCAACTGCCGGGCGTCCAGGACGGTGCCGCGGGGCAGGGAGATGAGGTCACAGACCACGAGCGCCACTTTGGTGCTTCCATCATCGAGCACGGCGGCTTTCGCGTAGAGATCGTCGAGCACGTCCTCGCTGCCCCGGGCATAGTAGTAGCCCGCCATCGGCGTCCCGCTGGGTGGCGTGATCTTCCCCGCCGCGACACCCACCCGCAACTCGGCCTGTGTCGAATTCAGGCCAGCCAGAGAGAGTGCCGCCAGTAGAACAATCCCGATCATTCTGGAACTCATAGCCGCGTCGCTCCTTTCTCCGGTTTGTAGTGTGCCCGTAAGGGCATAGAAGATAACGCCTCACGGCGTCACTACGAACGAATTGGTCGCATGTCGCCCGTTGGCCTATTATACTCCTGTGTTGCTCCAAGCATAGGCATTTGATATAGTGCGGCAAGACGGTGATGCTTTCGCCAATTTTTGGAGGTGCACTTGGCTCATGGCACACGAAGACCTTAGATCCGGACTGGCCTCCCATGATAGTGCTCAGCGTCCGACCCGCACCCGATATTGGGTCATCGTGTTCGCCGTCACCCTGGCGATCATCACGTATATCGACCGCGTGTGCATCTCGCAGGCCGCACCGAGTATCCGAGAGGCGTTGGGTCTCAATGACGCCCAAATGGGCAAGGTCTTCGCGGCGTTCGGGCTGGCGTACGCGCTGTTCGAAATCCCCAGCGGCTGGTGGGGCGACAGACTCGGACCTCGCAAGGTGCTCATGCGGGTCGTTCTGTGGTGGTCGTTCTTCACGGCCGCCACAGGCCAAGTGTGGAGCCTCGCCTCCCTGTGGGTGACTCGCTTCCTGTTCGGCGCCGGCGAGGCGGGGTGCTTCCCCAACTTGACGAAGGCCTTCACCCTGTGGCTGCCCAAGGCGGAGCGGACCCGTGCCCAGGGCATCATGTGGATGAGCGCCCGTTGGGGCGGTGCTTTCACGCCGCTCTTGGTCGTGTTCATATTCACCCTCGTGTCGTGGCGCTACGCGTTTGCGATTTTCGGCCTGCTGGGCGTCGTATGGGCCGTGGTTTTCTACATTTGGTTTCGCGACCGGCCCCGTGAGCATCCGGGCGTGAACGCGGCGGAACTGGAGTTGCTCAAGGACAATGAGGCGAATATTGCGGGTCACGCCAACGTGCCCTGGGGCAGGATGATTGCGTCTCCTACGGTCTGGGGATTATGGGGACAGTATTTCTGCATCAGCTACGGCTGGTACTTCTACATCACCTGGCTGCCGACGTATCTGCAGGAAGAGCGGGGCGTGGCTTTAGGAAAGAGCGCGTTTCTGGCCGGGCTGCCGCTGTTTCTCGGCGGGGTAGGGTGTCTGCTGGCGGGTTTCCTCCTGGGTTGGTGTGTTCGACACGCGGTCAGCGTGACCTTCTCGCGTCGCTTCCTGGGCTTCGTGGGATGCACCGCCGCCTCGGGGCTGTTGCTCTGGTCGGCCTACATCAAGGATCCCCGGTTGGCCATGGTGTCGATGGGCTTGGCGGGCTTCGCCAACGATCTGACGCTGCCAGGGGCTTGGAGTGCGTGCATGGACGTGGGCGGACGGTTTGCCGGCACGCTCTCGGGCAGCATGAACATGATGGGGAATTTCGGCGGCATGGCCGGGCCGCTCGTCGTCGGGCAGGTCCTGCAATTCACGAATCGGAACTGGGAAATCACCTTTTGGCTTTCGTCCGCCATCTACTTCCTGGGCGCCCTCTGCTGGCTGTTCATCGACCCGGTGACGCCGCTGGAGAGTGCCAGAGAGGCGCAAAAGCCCGGCGAACCCGTTCCGGCATGAAGAACGGTTCGTAGTGTGCCCGTAAGGGCATAGAACGGGCTCCCAAGCAGGATGTCCCGTAGCGGTGAACCGAAGCAACGCCTTACGGCGTCACTACCAACCTGGCCTCCGGAGCCGCCCTTTCCGCCGGCTCCAGCCTGTCGTACCACGTGAATTTCAGGATCACGGACGTAATCGCGAACACGATGGCGCAGGTCCAGGTCTTGCGGGGCTGCTGGATCGCGAGGAAGATCGGCAGCGCGACCATGCTCATTTCCCAGACCAGCCCGACGACGATATTGAACCAGTCGCGCCAGAAGTCGCGATTCGGCTGGATCGCCGGGTCGTCCGCCCGGCACTTCTCGTAGACCGGCTGCCAGAAACCCCAAGGTCGCACGGTGCGGTAGAAGCTCTTGAGCACCTCGTCTTTCTCGGGTCGAGTCAGAAGACAAACACCTACCGAGGCGATCGAGCTGAGCACCATGATGGTCGGAAACACGAAATAGACCGGGTGCAGGTAGATCGGTTCCAGGTGCAGTCGGGCCATGTACTCCGGTTTGCCCAGGAACAGCAGCGCCAGCGCCGACAGAGTTCCCACCACCATGCCGGCGAAGAACCCGTAGCCGTTGAACCGCCACCAGTGCCACTTGAGTACGTTCGGGATGACGAAGGCCGGGATGATCGCGGAGACCAACAACTCGGTGTTGGAGTGCACCGACTTCGTGGCGAATCCGAACGCGATCCCTGCGATGATGATGACGAAAGAGCTGACGTAGCTCAGCCGAACATAGCGCTTCGGTGGAGCCTGCGGGTCGAGATACCGCTTGTAGATGTCGTTCACGATGTAGGCCGCCCCGGAATTGACGGTAGAGACGAAGGTGCTCATGAAGGCTGCCAGCAGGCCCGCGAGGATGAGTCCCTTGCAGCCGATCGGCAGGTGCCGGTTCACCACCTGCGGCAGGATGACCTCGAAATCCACCTTGCCCTGGCCCGCCGCCATGCTCCGCAGCTCCGGGCCGAAGTAGACGATGCCGAGGGTGGCGATGCCGGCGATGAGCAGAAAACGTGGGGCCAGCGACGCAATCGCCATCATCAGGTTCTCGAGGGCCGCCTCGCGCGGGCTGCGGGTCGATAAGACGTGTTGGATCGCGTAGTTTGGCGTCGGCCCGGCCATACTGACGAGCACGCCCTTCAGGAAGATCATCAGGATGAACAGTCCAAAGATCGAATACCCATCGCCACCCGCGCCGATGGGGTTGTACAGCTTCTCGTTGAGCCGGGGAATCAGGTTCGACCAGTCGACATCAAGGTGCCAACCGAAGAACATCTGATCCCAGCCGGCAGGCACGGCGGCCGCGATCTGTTCCGGCGTTGTCCGCAGGATGGCTACCACGCCGATAATAACCGCTGCCACGACGATGAGCGCGAATTGGATCAAGTCGTTCATTACAACGCTGTACATGCCACCGGCGATGCAATAGATGCCGGTCACGGACATGATGATGATCGCGTAGAAATCCGCTGTGGACAGGCCCCCGGGCAGGGATGCGGCGGACAGGCCGAGCGTCTCAAGCGGGACGAACGATTCCGCGAACTTGCCGATTCCCTTGAAGGCCATCGTCAGAAACGGAATTACGCTGACGATGGCGTAGACCACGACGCTGATGTATGCCAACTCCGCGCCCCGACTGTGGCCGAAGCGGGTGCGCATCCACTCCGCGCCGGTCAGGACGTTGGACCGGCGGACCCAGGTCCCCAGGTACACCATACGGAAGATGACGTTGAACAGCGGCCAGACCCAGAGCAGCCAGACCCCCTTGACGCCATAGACGAACAGCACCATGACGAACCACATCGTGCCGGAGATATCGATGCCGCTGGAGCCGTGCGCGATGCCGATCATCCACCACGGCAGGCTCTTGCCCGCCAGGAAGTACGACTCCGGGTTCCGCGCCGCCATCTTTGCCACGACCCAGCCGACGGCGATCATCAGGAGGAAGTAGAGGACGATGATGGTGATGTCGAGTGCATGCATCCGAAGCTCCCCGTTCATGAAATCCGAAATTCGGATTTCGTGCTTTCTTGCTATGCCGGGCACTTCAGCAAGTGCTCAACCAACTCGTCGAGCCGGCACGTGGCCACGGCGCAGTATTTGTCGCCGCCGCCGTAGTAGACGAATAGGGTTCCGTCGATCACGACGGCTCCGCACGGAAAACACACGCCGCGATAGAAGCCTTCGATCTCGTAATCCATTTCTGGCTGCAACAGCCAGTCGGGCGTACGGTGCCGGACGATGCTCGGGTCTTTAAGGTCCAGCAGGACTGCGCCAAGACGGTAGTATTTGTCCGGGCCGACCGCATGGTAAATGGTCAGCCAACCGTGCTCGGTCTTGATCGGCGGGGTGTTGACGCCCAGCTTGGCCGTTTCCCAGGGGTATCTGTTCGTGATCAGCAGCTTGCTTTCGCGAAAGCCCATCAGGTCGTCGGCGAAGGAGATCCACGCACTGGCCTGCTCCACGCCGTATTGGGGCCCGACCCACTCCAGCGGCCGGTGCATCATGACGTACTTGCCGCCGACCTTCTCCGGGAACAGAACCACGTCGCGGTCATCGAGCAGGGGATCGGTCAACCAGCCGGCCCGAATCCAGGTCTTGAAGTCACGCGTGAGCAGCAGGCCTGTGAGCGTGGCGTTGATCCGCAGGTAGCGCGGGAAGCACTCGGGACACTCCGCCGGCGTGATGTACTTCTTCCGAACTTTGGGAATCCAGAACTGCCCGAACGGGTAGTGCCGGCAGGCGTACGTGACGTAGTACCATCCGTCCATTTCGATCATGCGCGGGTCCTGGATGGTTGCCCCATCGAAGCCCTCGACGCTCGGACTGAGCACCGGCTCATCCGAGACTCGCTCGAAGCGGTAGCCGTCCCGGCTCTTGGCCAGACCGAAGTAGCATTTGTACTGCGGCCCCGATTCCGCGGCCCGGTAGAGCAGCAGGACCTCTCCCGTCGTCTCGTCGTGCCAAGCGGCCGGATTGAAGACCGCCAAATCCTCCCAGGAGTGACCCGGATGGGGCGACAGAATCGGATTGCCGGCAAAACGCTGTAGCTTCATAGACCCTCTTTCAAAAGGCAACGTGCGGACAGGGCTCATGCCGGCCTGAAGATACCCGATACCGGGGCTGTCCTCAAGTCTGCCCGGATCATTTCCACGCTGATCTTACGGCAGGTCGAGTAAGGAATTGGAGGATTTCGATTGGGGATTTTCCCGATGCGCCCGCTCTCGCGGAATCCGTAGTAATCGAAAAGCTATGAAGTAGGCTTCGAAATAGAGGTTAAATGCAGACGCAAACGTTGCGCCTCTATCTCCCGATGGGGAAGAAAGAGGGTGGAATTATGGCACTGCCAGAACTTCTCAGGCCGGGTAGAGCCCTCCGCCGGCGCGAGCACGGGACCGAGGGTTTTATGCGGCCGTTCGATGAGATGAGACGGATGATGGAAGACTTCTGGATGACGCCGTTCGAGGAACTCGGCCGGTGGGGTGATGGCTTTGTTCCGAAAGTGGACGTGAAGGAAGAGGACAAAGAGATCGTCGTTTCAGCCGAGTTACCGGGCATGGACCAGAAGGATATCGATGTGACGGTGACGAAGGACTCCATCCGCATCTCCGGCGAGAAGAAGCAAGAGGAGGAGAAGGAAGAGAAGGGTTATTATCGCCACGAGACCTCCTACGGCTCCTTTGAGCGGGTCGTCGATCTGCCGACGGAAGTGAATGAGGATAAGGCCGAGGCCGAGTTCAGCAAGGGCGTGCTGACGATCAAGCTGCCCAAGAGTGAAGAGGCCCAGGCCAAACAGAAGAAGATCAAGATCAAAAGTGCCTAAGCTCCTGCCAAAGGGACGGGCCCGGAGGCATGAGATGGGACCCCAAACGCGATTGATCGCGTTTGGGGACCCAGCGCGGCTATCCGAGCCCGTCCAGCCTTGGCGATTCGTGATGGATAATTGTTTATTGATAATTGATGATTCGCGGTAACCGTATCGTCACGGCCTTCGTGCCTGACGTCAGGGGCCAATCATCAATAATCCATAATCAATCCCTTTCCCTGAACCGGCGATGGGTCCACGCGTAAGACCACCATGCCCTCTGACGTAGACACCAATATCTACACCCGGCCAGTGACGACAGACGGCTCTCAGGTGGAGGACCGGGAGTGGCTGGAGTCCCTGGAGAGCGTCTTTCAAAGGCAGGGGCCGCGACGCGTGGAAGACCTCCTCACCGAGTTGCGCGTCCGGGCGAAGGAGTTGGGCGCTGCGGAGCGTCTGGCCCGCACGACCCCGTACGTCAACACGATTCCCGCCGACCAGCAGCCTCCCTACCCCGGCATCATGAAGATCGAGAGGCAAATCAAGAGCATCATCCGCTGGAACGCTATGGCCATGGTCGTCCGTGCCAATCGCGAGGAGAGCGGGATCGGAGGGCACATTTCGAGCTTTGCCTCTCTGGCGACCCTCTTTGAGGTGGGCTTCAATCATTTCTTTCGCGGGCGCAGCTCCCAACAGGAGAGCGACATCATCTACTTCCAGGGCCACGCCGCACCGGGCGTCTATGCCAGGGCCTTTCTGGAAGGGCGACTGACCGGCTTCGACCTGGAGAACTTCCGCCGGGAGCTCAAGCCGGAAGGTGGCCTGCCGTCCTACCCGCATCCGCGCCTGATGAAGGCCTTTTGGGAATTCCCGACCGTCTCGATGGGCCTGTCGCCGCTCATGGCGATCTATCAGGCCCGATTCAACCGCTATCTGGAAAACCGCGGCTTGAAGACGCCCTCCGACCAAAAGATCTGGTCTTTCCTGGGTGACGGGGAAATGGATGAGCCGGAGAGCTTGGGGGCTATTACGGTAGCGAGCCGGGAGTATCTGGACAACCTGATCTTCGTCGTCAACTGCAATCTGCAGCGGCTTGACGGCCCCGTTCGTGGCAACGGCCACATCGTCCAGGAATTGGAGGGCATCTTTGCGGGTGCCGGGTGGAACGTGATCAAGGTGCTCTGGGGGTCCTCGTTCGACCCGCTTTTTGCGGCGGATAAGGACGGCCTGTTGGCCAAACGGATGGAGGAAGTCCCGGACGGCCAATACCAGAAGTACGTCGTGTCGAGCGGTGCTTACATCCGCAAGGACTTTTTCGGCGAGGACCCCCGTCTGTTGGAGCTGGTCAAGAACTACTCCGACGAGCAGCTCAAGGACCTCCGGCGGGGCGGACACGACCCCATCAAGGTCTACGCCGCGTACAAAGCCGCCGTGGAGCACAAGGGCTCGCCGACCGTGGTTCTGGCCCAAACGATCAAAGGGTACGGGCTGGGCGAGGCCGGCGAAGGCAGGAACATCACCCACCAGCAGAAGAAGCTCAACGAGCAGGAACTGCTGGCCTTTCGAACCCGTTTCGGCATCCCGATTTCCGACGGAGAGGTCCAGGAAGCCCCATTTTATAAGCCCTTCGAGGAAACGGAGGAGATGCAATACCTGCGTGAGCGGAGGCGGCAACTGGGCGGGTTTGTCCCGCATCGGCTCGTGCAGGCCAAGACATTGAAACCGCCGCCCGAGTCACTGTTCGAGGAGTTCTACCAGGGCAGCGGCGAGCGGACCGAGGCCACCACGATGGTCTTCGTTCGTCTGTTGGCCAAGCTCCTCAAGGACAAGGACCTTGGCAAACTCATCGTTCCCATCGTGCCGGATGAGGCCCGGACCTTTGGTATGGAGTCGCTGTTTCGGCAGGTGGGTATCTACTCCGTGTTAGGCCAACGTTACGAGCCGGTCGACAAAGAGAGCCTGATGTCCTATAATGAACAGAAGGACGGGGCCATTCTCGAAGAGGGGATCACGGAAGCCGGTGCCATGTCCTCGTTCATCGCTGCCGGGACCGCCTACGCCACGCATGCGATCGACACGATCCCCTTCTACTTCTTCTACTCGATCTTCGGCATGCAGCGGATGTTCGATCTGATCTGGACCGCAGGGGACATCAAGGCCAAGGGGTTTCTCGTGGGCGGAATTGCCGGGCGCACCACGCTGGCGGGCGAGGGCCTGCAACACTGTGACGGCCATAGCCATCTGTTCGCCTTGGCGGCGCCGCACCTCAAGGCGTACGATCCTGCGTTCGGGTACGAGGTGGCTGTCATCGTCCGGGACGGGATTCATCGCATGTATGAAAGGGGGGAGGACATCTACTACTACATCACGATGATGAACGAATTCTACCCCATGCCCACTATGCCGGAAGGGGTCAAGGAGGGCATCATCAAGGGCATGTACCGCTACAAGCCGGCGACGGCGAGGAGGTCGCCGTTGAAGGTGAATTTGCTGGGCAGCGGCACGATTCTCAACGAGGTCATCAAGGCCCAGGAGTTGCTGGAGTCGAAGTATGCTGTCGCCGCCGAGGTCTGGAGCGTCACCAGCTACAAGGAGCTCTACACCGACGCGATCGAGACGGAGCGATGGAACAGGCTGCATCCGAAAGAGGAGCAGAAACGCTGCTATTTGCAGGAGTGCTTCGGCGCGCAGGACGGCGTGTTTGTCGCGGCCAGCGACTACGTCAAGGTGCTTCCCAGTATGATCGCCAAGTGGCTGCCGGGACGGTTAATTCCGCTCGGGACGGACGGCTTCGGCCGCAGCGACACACGGGCGGCCCTGCGCGAGTACTTCGAGGTCGACGCCCGGTTCATCACGCTGGCGGCTCTGTCCGGCTTGGCGGACGAGGGCAAGATCAAACGGGACAGAGTGCACAAAGCTATCAAGGAGATGAAGCTGAGTCCGGATAAGCTAAGCCCGCTGGCCGTATGAAGCAAGAAGTATGATTTTTGATGTGTGATTTTTGGTTTGGGCTCGCGAGTCCGCAAATCATCAATCAACAATCATCAATCACCAATCCAAGGGGTTCGGTGCCATGCTCAGAGAGGTCACGCTGCCGGAGATATCGGAGAACGTCGATTCCGGTGAAGTCATTGCGGTGCTGGTTTCGGAAGGGGATGTGGTGGAAAAGGACCAGCCGGTCGTCGAGCTGGAGACGGAGAAGGCGGCGTTCGAGGTGCCTTCTCCGGAAAAGGGCAGGATCGCGAAGATCGACGTCAAGGTGGGGCAGACCGTCAGAGTGGGCGAAGTGCTCGCCAGGCTGCAGACCGATGGGGACTTGGCACCCGGACCCAAGCCGCCGGAGAAGCCGCACGAACGCGTTCAGGAAATCGCGGCGATCGCGGAAGAGCCGAAAGTGCCGTCGCCACCGCAGACCATGGAGGAGCGCGAGCCTTCGCCGTCGGCTGCCAAGGAGCGACGGCCGGCCGAAGTGGCGCCCAGAGTGCCGATATCCGCCGTGCCGGTGGCCGCTGCGCCTTCGGTTCGCCAGTTGGCACGCGAGCTTGGTATCGATATTGCCAAGGTCCCGGGCCGTGGCCCCGGCGGTCGAATCACTCCGGAGGATGTCAAGCAATACGCACGCGGGATCATCAGCGGGGAGGCCGCTCCCCCACGGGTTCTGGGGGGGGCACCCGTGGGGGAGGCGGTCAAACCGCTGCCGGACCTCGCGCAGTGGGGCGATGTCGAGCGGCAGCCGATGAGCAAGACTCGCCGGACCATCGCCGACACGTTGTCCTACGGGTGGCGCCACATCCCGCACGTGACGCAGTACGACCGGGCGGACATCACGGACCTGGAGTCGTTTCGCAAAGCCCATGCGGCCGAAGCGGAGAAGGCAGGCGGCAAGCTTTCGGTCACGAGCATCGTCGTCAAGATTGTCGCCTCGGCCTTGAGGGTGTTCCCGCAGTTCAACGCCAGTCTCGATGTGCAGAGTGATGAGATCGTCTACCGGAAATACTGCCACATCGCCGTGGCGGTCGATACGGACCGGGGGCTGCTCGTCCCGGTGATTCGGGACGTGGACAAGAAGGGCATTCTGCAGGTCTCGGTGGAACTGGCCCAGTTGGCCGCCAAGGCGAGGAACAAGCAGATCACGCCGGAGGAACTGATGGGCGGCGGCTTCACGGTCTCGAATCTCGGCGGCTTGGGCGGGACGGGTTTCTCCCCGGTCATCTACTGGCCGCAGGTGGCGATCCTCGGCATCTCTCGCTCCGTGTGGGAGGCAGTGCTGTGGCGAGGCCGTCCCGGCCTTGCATCTCGCTGGCATCTTGCCGGCATGGACGCCAATGGGGAGCAAGGGCAAGATGCCCTCGCCACGAGTACAATCCAGGAGCGATTGATCCTGCCGCTGTCGCTCTCGTACGACCACCGGGTGATCGACGGGGCCGACGGCGCTCGGTTCCTGCACTGGATCGCCCAAGCCCTCGAACAGCCGCTGTGGATGATGCTGTAGGTGGAGAAGATCATGGCGAGTAGTGACAGGCGACAGCTTGTAGTGGTGGGGGCGGGGCCGGGGGGATATGCGGCGGCGTTTGCGGCGGCGGATCTCGGAGTGAAAGTCACTTTGATCGACCGGGAGCCGAATCCGGGCGGCGTGTGCCTGTACCGGGGCTGCATCCCGTCCAAGGCTCTTTTGCACGTGGCCAAGGTCCTCGCCGATGCGCAGCGGGCGGCCGACTGGGGCGTCGAATTCAAAAAGCCTACCATCAATGTCGAGCGCGTGCGGTCGTGGAAGAACAGCGTGGTGGACAAGCTGACGAAGGGCTTGGGCCTGCTGGCCAAGCAGAGGAAGGTTGAGTACATCCAGGGCGAAGCGACCTTCGTCAACAGCAACACGGTGCGGGTCAAAAGAAAGCGTGCGGGCACGGAGGAAATCTCGTTCGAGAAAGGGATGGTGGCAACCGGCTCGTTTCCTGTCTCACTGCCAAGCATGCCTGGCGAATGGCTGCAGGTGATGCACTCGGATGAGGCCCTGGAGTTGAACGGTATCCCCAAGTCCCTGCTCATCATCGGCGGCGGCTACATCGGCCTCGAGCAAGGCTATGCCTACTCGTGGTTTGGGTCCAAGGTGACGGTCGTCGAGATGATGCCGCAATTGATGCCCGGCGGCGATCCCGAGTTGATCGCCATTCTCCACAAGCAATTCGAGAAACGGTTCGAATCCATCATGCTCAAGACCACGGCTGTCGAGGCGAAGCAGCAGAAGAACGGGGTACGCGTCCGATTCGAGGGTGAGGGCCGCGACCGGAAGGAAGCGGTCTATGAGAAGGTGCTCGTCGCCGTGGGACGCAGGCCGAACTCGGCCGGCTTCGGCCTGGAAAACACCAAGGTCGAGCTCGACGAGAAGGGGCATGTGAAGGTGGACGACCGGTGCCGCACGAGCGATCCAGCGCTGTTCGCGGTCGGCGATGTCACCCCGGGCCTACAACTGGCGCACAAAGCCAGCCATCAGGGGATCGTGGCCGCCGAGGTAGCGGCGGGGCGGGAGGCCATCTTCGAACCCCGGGCCATCCCGTTTGTGGAGTACACTGACCCGGAGTTGGCCGAGTGCGGGTTGAGCGAGGTGCAGGCCAAGGCGCAGAACGTCCCGTACAAAGTGGCCCGATTTCCGTGGCAAGCCTCGGGTCGGGCGTTGACGTTAGGCGAACCCGTGGGATTGACCAAGATCCTCCTCGACCCGGATTCGGGGCGGATTCTCGGGGTGGGCATTGTCGGCTCGGACGCCGGCGAATTGATTCCGGAGGCGGTCCTGGCGCTGGAGATGGGGGCCACGGCTCTGGATGTGGCGCTGACGATTCATCCGCACCCGACGCTCTCGGAGACCTTCATGGAAGCGGCGGCGCGATTCTTGAACCGGAGCATCAACATCGGTCCCGCCCAGGAGCGTGGGCCCGGGCGCTCATGAAGACATGGGCAGGATGCCCATGCTACTTCTTTTCAGCGGACTTGGGCGCGGGGGCATACCAGCCAATGCCCTGATAGCTCCAGACCGCCGGGAACTTGTCGATGATTAGCTGCTTGAGGGGCTCGTCCATGATGAAGAGATACCGATTCAGGCTCTGGGACCAGAAGCGGTGTACCGGCCGGGCACCCGGGGGCTGGCGTCCCGCCGGATAGGCGAAGAAGGCGATGCCTTCGTACTTCCACGTGCCGGATTGGCTATCGATCAGCTTGTACTTCTCTTCTTCGTTGATCGTGCAAAAGTGCTGTTTGGGACCTACGGCGGCGCCCGGCGCGGGGATCGACGTGAAATGATAGACCGGCACCGCGTTGCCGCTGACATCCAGGTAGAGATCGTCCGCCAGGCCCTGTCGGACTTGATCGTTCAGATCGATGAGATTGCGTGGATCCGTCGGTAATGGAGCAGGCTTGGCCTTAGCGTCACCAGCCGTTGGGGACGCCTGGGGCGACGGACTACTCTGTTTGGCTGTAGGATTGGCAGCAGCGTCGGACTTGCTGTCGGCCTTGGGCGTCTGCTTGGCGGCGGGGACGGCGGAGCGGCTTGTATCGGCCTTCTTGGCGTCTGTCGGGTTTGTTCCCGGCGCCTGGGCTGGGCCAGGTTGGGCCGCCTGCGCTGGCTCAGGCTTCGCAGCGCCGGCCTGCTTTGCGTTTGCGTCTTTGCTGGCGGGCTTATTCACCTCCGGTATTTCCGTGAGGCGAGGCTTGGCGATTTGCGTCTGTTCCGTCTTCGGAGGATTTGCCTGGCTCGTGCCGGCATTGGCGTCTTTGTCGGTCGGCTTGTTCACCTCTGCGACTTCCGTCGTGCGAGGCTTGGCAAGTGGCGTCTGTTCCGTCTTCGGAGGATTTGCCGGGCTTACGGCGACCTTCTTGTCATTGGTCTGGCTCGCCCCAGGCACTTCCGCGGTACGAGGCTGAGCCGGTGGCGTCTGTGCTGGCTGGGGAGGATTCGTCAGACTGGGACTGGCGTTCTTGCCGTTCGTTTGACTGGCGGGACGCTCGGCTGCGTCGCTGCGCTCCGCTTGCGTCTTTTCGGCAGCGGCAGGGCCTGTGCGACTCGCACCGGTGTCCTTCTTCACGCTCTTATCCACCGGAGGTTTCGCCGCCGGGGTTTTGGCACGATCGGACGCGACGCGCGGCGGCAGGGCCGGGCGCGGCAGTTGCGGCCGATTGTCGCGGATAGCCACGCTGTGAAATCCGCCTGCGGCGATCACGGCAATGTTCTCCGCCGCGGGCGTGTCGCACTGCGCGTAGTCATTCTGGCCCCAGGCCTCGACGTGGCCGCCCGCTTGCAGGCCCAGATTATGGAAAGACCCCGCCGCGATGGCGATGAAATCGCTGCCGGCCGGCACTTTGCACTGTCCCTCGTTGTTGCGGCCCCAGGCGACGATCGTGCCGTCGGCCTTCAGGGCGAGGCTGTGCATCGAACCGGCCGCAATGCGGGTGAAGTCGTTGCCGGATGGGACGTTGCACTGGCCGTCCCCATTGCCGCCCCAGGCGACGAGAGACCGGTCCACCTTGAGGGCTAAACTATGATAATACCCTCCCGAAATATCGGCATAGTCGTGGCCGGCCGGGACGTTGCACTGGCCTTGCTCGTTCCAGCCCCAAGCCACCAGGGAGCCGTCCGAGCGAATGCCCAGGCTGTGCCAGGTCCCGGCGGCAATCGCCAGAAACTTCGTGCGCGGCGGCACGTTGCACTGACCGCGGGAGTTGTTGCCCCAGGCGACGACGGTGCCGTCGGCCCGTAGCGCCAGGTTGTGATAGAGTCCAGACGCAATGGCGGTAAAGTTGTTGCCGAGCGGGACGTTGCATTGTCCGTTGGTGTTCTCCCCCCAGGCTACCAGCGATCCGTCGGCCTTCAGAGCCAGCGTGTGGTAGCCGCCGGCACAGAGGGCCATGTACTCATCCCCTGCCTCCGGCTCCTGCGGGTTGCCGAGGGAGGTGCCCCAACTGACCACTTGGCCCGGCTGGCCTTGGCAAAGCGTCGCCAGCACGAGGGCGAGCAGACAGATCGCCCTGGCGCGCCGGAGATACGATTTGGTCCTCATTCCATCACCACTTGGTTTCAAACCCATACCCACCCGCTCCATCCCTACCTATTTGTCGTCCATTGTACCCGGATTCACAACGAAAAACAAGGGTAGAGTCCCCAATTTCCACCGCGCCGCCACGGTGGGGAACCGGGGACCGATAATCCGTTGGCTCTACGTGAGTTCTGTGGCCATGAGGAGACCGGGAAGGCTCCTGCCGTAGTAGTCGGGCAGTCGGCGTATTTGGCGAAATCCGCGTTTGGTGAAGAAGGCCAGGCCCGTTTCATTGGCGGTGGCCACTTCGAGTGTCACCCTCGGACAGCCCTGCTGGCGAGCCTCCGCCAGGAAGGATTGGAGCAGGCGAGCGCCGATTCCCTGGTTCTGCGCGTCCGACAGCACGGCGATGCTGTCGATGTGCGCGCCCGGAGGGTCCCGCCACGTCTCGATGGGGCCGAGGACATAACCGATCACTTTTGTCGCTTGAACGGCCACGAGGAAGAAATAGTCGGTGTCCTGCAGGTAGAATTCGAAGTCCCGCCGGTCGAGCATGTAGAAATCATAATAGTAGACGTTGAAGCATTGCTGCTCAATGCCCAGCAGGGCGTCCATGTCGTGCTCGTTGGCCCGCCGGAGTTGCACGGGACTCTGCTGTCGTTCCCCCGGCCCCATGCTTGTCTCCTACCTCTTGATGGAAACCGGACCCAGGTGGACCTGCGGCTTGGCTTCATACTGGGCATAGTGCTGGGCCACGCCGCCGCGCACCGCGTCGTACCGATGGAGGCACAAGCGGTACTTCAGGTGCAAGGACGTGCTCGGCTCGATTTGGTACGCCTCTTTCAGATTGAGCGCCGCCCCGGCCCAGCCGTCATTGCGACAGTGCCAGTACGTCGGGTGTTTCGGGTTGTCGGGATGGTCGAAGATGGCCACGCCGGCCCAGCGGTTCTCATCGATCGGACCCGATTGGTCGATCCACTGGGCCCGCTTCTCGTGGGCCTGTCGCTCGTTGCGGTCTCCCACAGAGTTGAGGATCTCACCGCCACCGTCGAATGCCGTCATCGATTGGGCGATGCGCACCGCCAGGAATCCGAAGTTGGTCTGCCCGAGCGTCACCGGCTGCGAGCCGGCCGGTGTGACTTCCAGTTCGACATCGATCAGCCGGGAGTCCGCCTCCGCGCGGTAAAAGGTTAGCGTGCGTCTTTCATTTATGATCGGCTGAGGCTTTTGTGACGCGGACGCGGGATTGAGCAGCCACCGCGCCTTCTGGACCAGCCGGCAGAAGACCGGGCCATCCTCCTGAAGCTCGAACGATTCATGGGCAATGAGGCCCCCGCGCTCCGACCAGAAGTCCTGGCCGTTCACGCTGGCGTGGGCGATCCAGATGGAGTAGTGATGGGTATGACTGGCCGTTGGGTCGTGGGACTTGCCGAAGTCGGTGAGGCCGATCCCGTCCGGGCCGTTGACCGGGTAGAGGAAGGGCCGGCGGATCGCGAGATCGTTCGAACCCAGGAAAGCCATCTGCGGCCCCACATGATAGCTGCACACCAACTGATGGTTGTCGAGGATATCCACGCCGCCGGCCAGCGGTTGCAGCGGCCGAGTCTGCAAGCGCGGGAACCAGCGAACGGGTGTGGCCCGGCCGTCGGCGGCAAAGGCCCGCAGGTCCTGGGGCGGATAGGGCACCTGGACGAACCAGCCGGTGCGCGGAACCCCGAACTCCAAGCGGTAGCGACATGTGCCATCCGATGGATTCGTCGCGATCCAACTCAGCAGACCGGCCACCTGGGCTTCCTTCGGCGCCTCATTAGGGCGGTACTCGCCGAGATAGCTGACGGCCGAGGACGTGCCGGGCAGAAGAGGCTGGCCCTTCAGTCTCGGCTGCGGCGCTGGGCTGAACTGCACCGGGACCTCTGAGGTGCCGCCGGTGGATGACAATTGGATGAGTCGCAGCGACCTTGTGTCCGCAACTCCGGGGATATTGGCATCCTGAAGGATCTGCGAGAAGTTGATGAACGTGGAGACCGGCACTCCCTGGGCCCCATCCGGAAGCCCCCGCACCTCGATGGCCATCGAGCACCACGCGTGGGTCGGTGTGTCCGTGGCGGCGGACGATAGTCCCGACAAGGCCAAGCCCAGCACCACGATGGGGAGAAGGTCGGCGTGGCGTCTCATAGGTCGGACTCGGATAAAGCGGTGTCTTTCAGTTTCGGCAGGGATTTCTCGGTGAACTTGATGATCTCATTCATCATGTGAACCGATTCGCACGGGTATTTACCGACGGCGGTTTCCGCCGAGAGCATGACGAAGTCCGTGCCGTCAATGATCGCATTGGCGACGTCGGTAGCCTCAGCGCGGGTGGGGCGGGTGCTTTCGGTCATGTGTTCGAGCATCTGGGTCGCCGTGATGACGAATTTGCCCGCCACGTTGCACTTGCGGATAATCTTCTTCTGGACGATGGGGACCTCGTAGATCGGAAGCGCCACGCCCATATCGCCCCGAGCGATCATGATGCCGTCGGCAGCGTCGATGATCGCGTCGATGTTCTGGATCGCTTGGCGGCTCTCGACCTTGGCCACGATCTGGCAGTGGGGCCGGCTCGGTTTGACGATCTCGACTGCCTCACGGACATCATCCGCGTCCCTCACGAAAGATAAGGCGATGTAATCGACCCTGTGCTGCAATCCGAACAGGAGGTCCTCTTTGTCCTTTTCCGTCATCCCCCTGAAGGCTAGGTTGGCCCCGGGCATGTTGATGCCCTTGCGCTCCTTGAGGACGCCGCCTTCGAGCACGGTGGCACGGATGCGGCCGGCGCGGACCTCCTCGGCACGCAGGGCGAGATTCCCGTCGTCGATGTAGATCATCTGGCCGGGCTTGATCCGGCGCAGGTCACCCGGGCAATCGAAGGGGATGGTCTTGGGGCCCTGGGCCCTCGGATCGTTCGTCAGCCAGACGGTGGACCGATTCGTCAAAATCCGGGTCTGGCCGCCGTCGAAATGCCCGACCCGGATGCGAAAGCCTTCGAGGTCCTGCATGATCCGGATATGGCGCCGGTACTTCTGATTGATCCGCCGGATCAGGGCCACCGACTCCAGGTGCTGTTCGTGCGTGCCATGGGAGAAGTTCAGCCGGACGACATCCAGTCCGGCACAGGTCATCTTGCGCAGCATGGTGTAGTTACTGCTGGCCGGTCCCAGCGTAGCGATGATCTTCGTTCTCGGCATGAGGCCCAATTCCTTTCATCAGTATTCGCTTGTTTCGGTTATGCCAGGAGCAGGATACCACGCCAGGTTGGGCATGTCCACGTAGGGGAGTGTCAAGTGCCGAGTCTGAAGTGTGAGGTCACGAATGCCCTGGCAACTTCAAACTTGACACTTCACGCTTCAAGCCCGACACTCCTTGCATGGGGCCCCAAGCGATCGGGGCCGTGGTTGACAAGGAGAAGAGAGTCGATGGCCGCAAGACGAATTCGATCGATTGCTGTGATGACAGGCGGGGGGGATTGTCCGGGATTGAATGCCGTGATCCGGGCTGTGGTCAAGACCGCCATCAACCGGCACGGGCTGGAGGTCTGGGGCGTCCAGGACGGATACCTGGGCCTGATCGAGAACCGGATGGATCGCCTGGACTTCAACGACGTCAGCAACATCCTGACCGTCGGCGGCACGATCCTGGGCACGAGCAATGTCGCCAATCCGTTCCGGTTCGCTACGGCGGCCGGTCCGCGAATGCAATATAGGGACGTTTCGAACGACTGCATCCGTGTCCTGGCCGAGCGAGGGATCGAGGCTCTCGTATGCATCGGGGGCGACGGCACGATGGCCACGGCGGCCCAGTTTGCCAAGAGGGGGCTCACCATCATGGGGGTGCCAAAAACGATTGACAATGACCTGTATGGGACCGACGTCACGTTCGGTTTCGATACGGCCGTGCAGACGGCGACCGAGGCGATCGACAAGGTCCACACCACCGCCAGCTCGCACCACCGGGTGATGATCGTGGAGGTGATGGGCCGGTACGCGGGCTGGATTGCCCTGTATGCCGGCGTCGCCGGTGGGGCGGATGTCATTCTCATCCCGGAGATGCCCTACGAGCTGAAAAGGATCTGCGAGTACGTCGTGGAGCGTTCCCGCCGGGGCAAGCGGTTCAGCATCGTGGTGGCCGCCGAGGGGGCGAAGGCCGAGGATGGACAGATGGTGGTCAGCAAGCGGATCGCCGGTAGTCCGGACCCCATCCGCCTGGGGGGCATCGGTCCCCGGTTGGCCGACGAGATCGGCGACTGCACCGGCCTGGAGTGCCGGGCGGTGATTCTGGGCCACGTCCAGCGGGGCGGCACACCAACCCCCCATGACCGGGTATTGGCGACCAACTTTGGCCACACGGCCATCACGCTGTTGATGCAAGGCCTGAAGAACCACCTGGTGGTGCTGAAAGACGGCCGGTATTCCAGCATCCCCCTGGGGCAGGTGGCGGGTAAGATCCGGACCGTTCCCAGAAATCACACCCTGGTCCGAGCGGCTCTGGCCGTCGGCACCAGCTTCGGCGTATAAAATCGCCTTCCTCAGTGCTCCCGCGCGCGCCCTATTTCCGGCATTGTGGGTTTGCTTGTAATCTCGATCCGGCAATTCACTTTTTTTGCGTGTCTGCTTAAGGCCCCCACGGCTTCGGTCGATGAGGGAGACATGTCCGATGAGCCGCAAAGGCTCATAATAGTGGAGATGCAGACTATGCAATGCCATCTAAGCGATCAATTCCGATTTGACCTCACGGAAGAACAACGGCGGCTGTGCGATTGGGTCGCGCAGCAGGCCCGCTCCGAAGTGGGCTGCCTGATGCGACATAACGCGTTTGGCGTCCCGGTCCGGCAGATCCGTTACGAGGAGGCGACGGCGGCCCTGGACCTTCACGACGAGCAGCTCACGCGGATGTTGCGCGGGATGCGGGAGCGGCAGGATGAGATCCACGCGATGGTGGAGGCCCCCATCGTGAATACGCAGACGCCGTACTTCGAAGTCCCGACTCATGCCCGCTACATTTGGGACAACTACCGCCGGGCCGAAAAGGAAGTCGCCAGCGAACCGCAGGTGGAGAGCTGCGAGCGCGAGTTGGTTCAGAGCCGGTAGGATGGGGTCTTAGCCCACGCGTCCGTTGACCGAGGCGTACTTGACGCGCGGGTTAAGAAGGGGTCCCCAAACGCGAAGTAGTGCGTTTGGGGGGCCCAGCCCACCCTACAGTCCTGTCTGGAGAGAATTGTGTAGGTAGAAGAGAGGGCAACGATGAACTGCACGAAGTCCAAACCCGGCCTGCTGCAAGAGCAGCCGATCAGTTGCTATCGCGTCTGGATGAAACCCAAGGTCGCAAAAAAGATGGATAGACGCGGCCATACGCTGCTGGGGCAATTCCTGCTGGGGACGAAAAACGGCTCAAAGCTCTAAGTCTCCAGGACCTTCAACCTTCGGACTCGGAGCGCTTGGTTCCAGAGACGTTATACGCCCCTACGTCGAAGGGCGACTGCCGGGCGGTGCCGCGGAAATCCAGCGGCGGTGCCCAATCCGGATCTGCATGACCCACCAAAACCGAGCCTGACTTGAGCTGGTAACTGTGCTCGGCCGGATCGACAAACGCCTCCGCCAGACCGCCGCCGTCCACGAATCGCTTGCCATCGAGTTCCACGCCTGTCAATCGACCCGACACGTAATTGGCGCTGAACGTGTGCGCGTCGAGGCCGGAGACGCTCAGCGCGGTCGATCCCGGACAGTACACGGCGTTGTTGGCGAAAACCATGTCGGCCGCTCTCGACCAGCGGATCTGCACTCCCACGGGATGGTTCACGATCGTGTTGTTCATGATCCGGACGTTCCGCACCTGCGGCACGGCCGCGTGTGGGGCGGCGGTGATGCCCGCGATCGTGCAATCGAAAATGACGTTATTCCGTACGACCGCATCGGAGACCACTTGAATGCCCTCGCCGGCATTCCAGATCTGGTTGCCTTCGACGAGATTCACAGCCGGGCCGCCGCCGTAGACGAAGATCCCCGGATATGGGCGGGCGAGATTGGTGTCGTGGATCACGTTGTGTCGGATGATGTTGTTGGACGAGCGGAACTTGACCTCGATGCCGTCACTGCCGCCGATGCTGGTGCCGCGCAGGTGGTGGACGTGATTGCCCTCGATGAGACTATTCGTCGTCACGCACGAGCCGTCATGGCCGCCGATGTACATGCCTTCGCCCTCTGTGGGTCCCTTCTCGCGCAGGCCGGTGTGGTGGATATGGTTGCGGCGGATGATGAACGCGTCGCAGTCGCCGCTGTTCATGGTCAGGGCATTGTTGCTGGTCTGGCAAATCTCGCAGTCTTCCAACGTGACGTGATGGCCGCGGATGAACCGCACACCGGAGTTGCCGCCCTGGAAGTGCAGTCCGCGCACGACCACGTAGCAGCAATCGATGAGTTCGATGTTGTTGTACCTGCTGCCTTCGGCGGCAGGGCGGGTCAGCACGGGCTCTTGGCCCTCGGCCGCCCGGATCGTGATGGGTTTGTCAGCCGTGCCCTGGACCGTGAGGGCTCGGCGGCCGGTCTGGGAGTAGACGCCGCCGTGCAGAACCAGCTCATCCCCCGGTTTCAGTGAATTGGCGACGCGCTCGAATTCCTCGTCCTCCTGTGCGGCGGCCGGCTGGATTTCCAGAACTCTCCCGAAGCCATTCGAGGCCCAACAAAAGCAAAGCAGCAGCACTAGACATCCACATCTTCTGTTCATCTGATTCTCCTGCTCAGAGCGGCCAAACTCACCCAGCCTATCGTGATGGCTCATACTATGGCGCTGTGGGGCAGAGAATTCAACCGCAATCGAGTGGACTCTCGGCTGTACAGGAAGCGGCAGGGGCGGTAGGATAGAAGTTATGGCGGCAGGTGCGTGGAAATCCTGTTTTCATTCGCGGCGGATACTGTTGACTCTGCTGGCCGCCGGGTGCGTGCTCGGGCTCACCCATATCCCCGGCGAGGACATGCCGCGCGTACTGCAGGTGCACGCTCTGGATAAAGTGGAGCACGTCGTGGCTTATGGTGTGATCACGGCGGGCTTCCTTTTCTCGCTCAAGCGACCGACGCGCTGGGGACTATTGTTGGCCGGGCTGCTGGCCTTGGCCGCGATCGGTGCTCTCGATGAAATGACACAGCCTCTGGTCAATCGCACCTGCGACTTGCGGGACTTCATCTGTGACCTGACCGGTATCGTCGTTCCCGGCGTCGTCTTTGCGGCCGTCGAGCTTCTACGATTTCGCACGGTTCTACCGCCGGAACGAATGTAGATCCTCTTTGGTCCTGGAGGCCACTCCCTTGTGGGGTGAGTCGAAAGGATGATGGCGGTGGGTTTTTTGCGAGTCTCGCGCGGATTTCGCTATCCGAAGAGGGAGAATGAGCTTGCCAGCCTAATTCGACACATCCGCATCGATCCGGGCGACATCAGCTCGTAGGGCCGCCAGGCAGCGCGGGCAAAGCGATTGGCCGGAGTCAATCCGCGTCAGACATGCCATCGCCACGCCAGTGGCTCCACAACACTCGCAGACGCCAGTCTCCAAGGGGGGCGCGGCGCTCAGGCTCGGTGGGGTGGCATTGCTGAGTGGGGGCTGCCGCGGTTCGCTGATGGTGATGCCGTGAGGTGCCTCTTGTGTTGGCGGCGGCTTGCCCTCGGATCGCCCGTTGGCAGTCTGCGACGCGCCGGCCGCTGCACCTACGGCCGCACTATCGACAGGGGCGATCTCTCCTTGGCGAGCCGGCACAGCACCTTGCTGTATAGACTGCCCTCTGTCCCCTGTCCTCTGTCCTCCTTCTGTCCTCTGTCCTCCGTCCTCCATGCTCGGCCCGGCGGCCTGGAGGACCTCAGCCAATTTTGCCTCCGCCTCGGCTCGTGCTTTCGCTTCCGCCTCTATCTTGGCGTTGGCGGTCTCGACGAGCTCGGTGAAATGGCGGACTTTGTCCAGGAACTGTGCCTTGAGCCTCTCAATCTTCTCTGCGCTCTCCAGCTTGACCTGCTTGGCCGCATGCTCCTCAACGGCGTGCTCCCACGTCGCGAAGGCGACTTTCTCGGCGGTCTCCCGATCGCCGGGGGCCACTTTCGTTCCTTCCGGTGTCAGCGGTCGGGCCCGGGCCTTGTCCTCCCCCGGCAGTTTCACACGCCACCACCACTGATCCGTCCGCAAATAGAGTTCGCCGGGCAGCGTGACTTTGGGAGTCTCCGACGAGGCCTTCGGTGCCGGGCGAGGCTCTTCCGGGGCCTGCCCTGCTGACACGCCGGTCTCGGCAGGATCTGGACGCCCTTCGGGCTTGGGGGCGGTCAACTCCGGATGGGTCGCGGCGGACTCCTTGCGCTCAAGGCGGGTCTTGCGTGAGCGGGAACGTCCTTTGCCGGCCGCCTTGCCTTTGTTGCCACCGCTGCGGTTTTTCTTGCGTCGCTCTACCACGAGAAGAACTAATCCCGACCAGCTTCGGCGCCCGTATGCACCGGCTGGGGCCCTTCGAATTCGGTTTCCTCGTACGCCTGCGACTCTTTCTCAGACAGTGCCGGTTGCTCTACGATCCAGGGCGTCACGAACACGATCAGTTCGCTGTTGATCGTTTGCTCGCCCTTGAACCGGAACAGCGCGCCCGCCAGCGGCAAATCGCCGAGCAAAGGCACCTTGTTAACCTGCTTGGTCACTTCCTTTTTTCGCAGGCCGCCCATGACGATCGTCTGACCGTTCTTCACAATCAACGTCGTGTCGGTCTCGCGCCGGTCCACGACCGGCTGGGGATACGTCACGCCGATGCCGGCTACCTGAACTTCTCCGGTCACGACGCTGAATGCGGGTTTCAGATGCAGCCGGATCATCTGATCGCGGGCCGCCAGATGCGCGGTCACGTGGAGTTCCACGCCGACTTCCCGGAACGCGGTCGTGCCGATGCTGCCGCCCAGGGCCGACTCCTCCAGTTGCTGGTAGGGGATTTCGGAGACGATCTTCATCGTGGCGGTCTCGTCATTGAGGACGAGCACCCGCGGATTGGCCAACAATTTCGCGTTGATCTTCTCGTTCTGTGCCTTGAGCAGGACGTCGATGTCCAGGTTGGACGTCAACCAGCCAAACCGCAGGCCGGCGTTGGTGCTGCTGGCCTTCGACGTGGTGCCGTTGAACTGGCCCCCAGCGAAGGGGTTGGTATGGGTGGCGATATTTGGCTCGCCCGCGGCGTTGAAGTTGGTTCTCGTGCCGGCCCCCCACTGGACCCCCAGATCGAAGTTGTCTTTGCTGGTGATGTCGTAGATGCGGGCCTCCACCAGAATCTGAGGCGTCATGTGATCGACTTGGCTGATGAAATCGCTGATATCCTTGACCTTCGACTCTTTATCTGTAATGAGGATGCGGCTCGTTCCCCGGATATGGGAAACCGTACCCACTTCCGACTTGAACTTCTCCAGCGACTTGACGACGTCGTTGACGTCGGCATAAGTGACGTCGACCACCTTGGTGGCCAGTTTCTCGGTCACCTGCGGGATCTCGTTGCGCGCCAGGATCTTGATGATGTTGTTGCCCACGACATAGTCGTAGCCCTGCACCTCGAGGATGCTGCGCAGGGCCTCTTCGAGCGGTACGTTGGACAGTTTCACCGTCGTCTCGCCTTTGACATTCGGGCTGGCGACCACGCCCACGTCGGCCTGCTCGGCAATGATCCGGATCACATCCTCGATTGGGGTCTTGCGGAAATCGACGCTGATTCTCTTCTGTAGTCGCTCCCGCAGCGGGGCTTGTTCTACCTGGCTTGACGCCTGGGCGCCGGAGGAGACGGAGGCTCCCAGGATGGACCAAATCGCCCAGATCGCCGTAGCGAGCCTCAATAGCCTCACCTGAGGCCCGAGTCCTTCGAAGCATTCTGTCGTGCGGCGTTTCATCATCGTCCCCCTTAGGAGTAGACCAGACCTATCGGACCCACGGGGCCGATAGGATCTACGTGAAGCTTCAGGTTTGACCCTTGCGGTCGTATCATTTGTTGACGGTCTGTTTCCACTTTCGGCCGTTCCTCTCGAATTCGACGCCATCCTTGTCGATCTTCACCACCGTGGTTCCCGACACCTGCTGACCCTCATGAACGACCTGGGTGTCAACAATCGCTGCCGGCCGGTCCTCGCTGTGCAAGATTCCCATCACGGTCAGCTCCACCGGCGTCTCCGTGGGATGAGCGTCTGTCGGCGGATTCTCCGGCATCACCGGCGGAGGCGGCAATTGCATGGGGTCGCGACCTCCGGGTTCGTAGGGGGAAGGGATCTGCCACGCGATCTCGACACCGGGGATCACCGGGCGGGCGGTTTCACTCGGCCGTACGCCAGCGGCCTGGACCGTGGAACGTGCGCCCAGAGGGTGTTTCAGGATCAGGACCAGCGCGATCGCCAGGATCGGAATGAGCGCCACCATCAGCTTCCGGCGGCTGCCATTGGTCTTTTCTCTGGGGGCGTGGGATCGGATTGAGGACTTCCGTCTCGACTTCGGCGACTCTCGCTCCTGCGGCGCCGGCGCGGTCTCCGCGACGGCGGGGGACTGTCGAGCGCTTGTGCTCGCGGGGCTGGAGGCCGGAGCTTCGGTGGACTCTTCACCCACCGTCTGCCAGAGCGGTTTCGATTCTCTGGGAGTCTCCGTGAGACCCGATAGTCCGTGGCGGTTCGTGGCCTCCAGTGGCGGGGCCGCGGGTGTCTCGTCTGACTGCCATTGGTCCGCTCGTTGGGGCACCTGCTCCCGGGGCGCATCTTCCGTAGGCTGGAGGAGCTTTATCAGATACCATTCCAGGGGCGAGCCGGGAAACAGACTGGGTTCGGCTTCCCACGGGTGTGATTCCGTCCCGGGAAGGGACTGCGAATCCAAGGGATCGAATTGGGGGGCCAGGAGTTCCTCCCAGACGCGACGTGTCGCGTCCGGAGATTCGGTCCCCATTTCTTCCAGATTATCGTGGATGACGTCGATCATTTCGACACCGCTACCGGCCCGGCGGCCTTCTCAACGAGGGCGGCCAGCTCCAGGGTGACTTGGGGTTCTGCATTCTTCTCTGTCGCACGGTTGATGGCGAAGGTCTCCACAAAGAGGACGGGGTGGTGGCGTTCCAGCGTGTTCAGGAACGCCGCGAAACGCCGAAATCCGGCGGAGAAGACCAGATCCATGTGTTTCTCTCCGATGCCGTCCCAGTTGGCCAGGGTCTCCGACCCGTTTTTGCTCACCGGCCTCATGCCGAAGGATCCCAGTTTTGTCTCATTCGCCAGCACACCGATCTGGAACGCCAGGTTCGACGCGTCCTCCGGGTTCACCACGAAGTCGGCGATACGGTGGTGCAGATCCTCGACTTGTCCGGCCAGGCGGCCCTGATCCTTCTCCTTGGCGGCCTCGACGGCCCGGGCGTACTGCTCCTTGTGGCTCGCGAGCGTCGCCTCCAGCTCTTTCCGGTGGCCCAATTGCGGACGCAGAACCATCGCATAGGATGCCGCGGCCAGCAGGAGGCAAGGCCCCCAAGCGACGGCCATGATCAGAAAGTATCGGCTTCGGACCTTCATAGTTCCCCGTTACTTATTGGACGACGGGCTTGAAGACACAATTGAGTTCATAGAGCACGGCCTCCTGGCTGTCCAGCGTCGTGGCGTCCTGGGAAACCGTGATGGTGTCCACCATCGGCCCCGTCGCCGGCGAGGACCGCAGGCTCTCCTGGAGCTTCCTCACCGCTTCCGACGAGCTCTCCTTGTCCTTCCCGCAGACACAGATGCGCAAGGCCCGCACGGGGACGCTGCCATCGACCTGTCGGGTCGGATCGTCCTTGGCGGGGACCTTGCAGCGTATCGTATCCTGCCGAGCTTCCAGCTTCGTCAGCACCACTGTCTCCGAGAGGTTCTCGACCAGAGAGGCCAGGACCGGCGACCACTGGGTCCGTCCGCCCAGGGCGGTTTTCACGTCGGCCAGCATTCGGGTCGCTTGGACCTTTTCCTTTTCGAGAGCGTCTTTCTTTTGTACGGCGCCCGAAAGGGCCTCAATCGTGACCGCCAACCTGTTCACCTGCTGTTGCTGGATCGCGATGACGACATTGGAGTCCAGGTAGAAACTCACGGCCCCGGTGCCCGCCAGGAAGGGGACCACGACGATCAGGCAGGCGAAGGCGATGCCCCCCGGGCGACTCCGGATCGGGACTCCTTCTCCCTTGAGCAGGTCCACCGTATACATATCAGATCGACCTCATGGCCAGACCGGCGGCCACCGCCAGAGAGGGACCATATTGTTGCAGATCGTGGAGGACGGATTGGGCCTGATCTTCGTCCGTTTCCTTCGCTCCACTTTCCTCGACCCGGAATCCGCTGCCAACCAGGGGATTCCAGGGTTCCACGTCGATGTTCAGCCGCGCGCGAAGCAAGTCCACAAACTCTTCCAGGTCGGCAGAGGCGCCACAAACGAGAAGCCGGTCGACTCGCGCGGCGCCATTCTGGGCGGCGTAATATCGTAGCGTCGTGGCGACATCCTCGACCAGGGAGTCATTCGTCGTCGGTCGATAGTCGTTGCGTGTCGCCCAGCCGTCATCGGTCGAGAGCACGCCATGCGTGGTGCTGCGCGCCGCGGCCAGGGAGGGACGAGCCTCTGCCGGGGCGCCGCTGCCGATGTCCCGCACGAAGGGCCGGCCGGCGGGATCCGTGATGGCGATCGTGGCGCAAGAATCGCCCAGGTTGAGTACGGCATCGCGTGGGGCCGAGACTGGCGGGCGCAGGGTGGAGGAAGGCTCGCTGTCCTCGGTCTTCGGCTCGTGGTCCTCTATTTCTTGTCTTCCACTGGGGGAATGGAGAAGGTTCAAGAGGGTTAATCCCACCACATCGACCAAAGCACATTGCAGTCCGGCTTGAGAGACGAGTTGCCGCGTGCTCTCAAGCAGACCGTTGGTCGCCGCCACCCAGAATCCCATGGTCTTTTTATCGCGGCTCGCGGTCACCTGATAGTCGAGCGTGCTCTCCTCGGCGAGGAACGGACAAATCTGGGAGACTTCGAGTTCCACGGCCCCCTCGATTTCCTCGGGCGTCAAGGCCGGGAACTCGAAGTCCCTGACGACGACCTCCGGACCGCGCACCCCACAGACGGCGAACTTGCCGGTGAACGCGCCGCGCGCCAGGCCCTGCCGGATGGTCTGGACGGTGTGGACGCGGCGCAATTCGGGGTCGCCACCCCACGACGCGATCTCTGCGATCGTGGCCTTGAGGATGCTGTACCCGCTGCCGTCCTTCCGCAACTGCACCATCCGCACCGCCGATGCGTCGATGTCCAACCCAACTAGAGTTTTTCTGCGTATGCTCAGCATCGGTGTCTTCATCGGAAGATGTGCTAGGCGACTTGAACGCGAATCGGGGATGGACTTCGGAGGATAAGTCCAGCGCGCCACCCGCCCACAATTGCGCCGCCATGGGTCCGAGGAGTCCTCTATGTCCTATGCGTCTTATGGGACCGATGGGACGCATCCATAAGCCATTCGGGCGGCTCGGAATCGGGGGCTGGGATTAGCTGCCGGGGCGGTAGTCTCGCCAGCCGGCGGGGGCGGGAACGAATTTGCCACGCAGCGAGATGTCGCCGGGGATGATGCCGGTCAGAAGCCGGCGATCCATATGATAGCGCTTGAGAAAGCCATCCTGGCCCGTGACCCCGACAACCCCTCGGATGGCCTCGGCGATCGTGCCGTGGACCTCCAGATAATCTTGGGACCCGCTATACTCCTTGCGGCCGCCGTAGGACCCGCGTCGGACGTTCTCCGCGCCCCAGCCGCCGCCGCCGACCGTGATCGCGGCTTCGACGGTCATCGGGTCGGGCAAGTACCTCTCGTTGTAGTTGTTGCCGCTCTCTGCCACTTCGGGATGGTCTGGCTTGCCTATGGGGGCGTACTTGTACTGGCTGAGATTGACCTTGCCGTCGATGGTGCTCAGGCCCGGATCGACGACCTTGATGACTCCTTGGGCCAGCAGCCCCAGGGCATTGGGATTGTTCGCCGTGGGCATGCCGGAGGCGTCATGATCTCCGTCGGCGTTGAGCGTATCGGCGACCCAGATGTTGCCGGTGGCGACGACGGTGACCTTGCCCTTGATCGCCTGGTTGCCGTCGTGGCCGGTGGAATTGCCGCCGATGACGACATTGCCGTCAACGAAAATCTGTCCGCCCGGCTCAGACTCGGCATCCCCGAACGACTGGCTGACGTACGTGTCGGTGAGGGTGACGGTGCGTCGGTCGCCGTTGGTGTCGGCGTTCTTGGAGGCCACATGGTAGGTGTAGATATAGTAGCGGTCAAATTGCGTGCCCCCGGAGCCCGGGTGGATCTTGAAATCGTAGGTCTGCGAATCGTTGCTCTGGCGGAAGCCCCGCACGGTGCAGTTGTTCGTGATGCGGACCTTGCCGACGCCGCCGTCGACGAAGAACTCCAGTTGCACGGCAGGCTGGGGATTGCCCACCGGGGCGCTGCCTGTCGGCGTGAAGCGGTACGCCGCGTCGGTGCTATTGCGGAAACGGTTGATCTTGGTCTGCACGGAACTCTCGTCCGTGACCCGGCTGGCCGGCTGATCGAAGTAGACGCCGGCGTCAAAGAGGTTCATGACGTCCGTGTACTTGTCGGACCCGCCTGCGGTCAACCTCGATTCCCCGAGGGCCACCGGCTGCTGAAAGTCGGGAGTGCCGGAGATATAGATGTCCCTCACGTCGGGGTGGTCGTCCACCTTGTTGATATGGACCGGCATATCGATGGTTTCACCGCTGGTGAAGTAGACTTCTGTGGTGCTCCCGGAGCCGCTGGGGCAGCGGCACGTGCCCATGTCCCAGCCGCTGGTGGCCTGGACGACGAGTACATCCACGCAGCGTTCGAACGGACCGCCGTGGCCGTCGGAAACGATGCGAAACACCGGCCGGGCCCCGGCGAAGCTGAAGAGGCTGATCTGGTAGGTGCAAGAACTATCCGGAAAGGTCAGGTTTCCCGTGGTGCCGGGGGCGCCCTGCTGCAGGGCGTTGAGCATGTCCTGCTGCCGGGTCATCCAAAACACGGCCTTTTCGTATCCGGCCTCCGCCGCCAGCAGGGCGGCCAGTTCGCCCTTGATGACCGCCGCCTGGCGTCGGGCCCCATACCCGACCGTGAGCAGGCCAAAGCCGAGCGTCGTCAGAATCGTCAGAGAGATGACGACCAGGCCCAGGCTGCTGCCCGTCTCTCGTCTCCGAACGCGGATTTGGGGTTTCATCTCGGCCATACATTGCGTAACAAGGCGACGGCCATCACGTCGGCCGTCTCGCCGGTGTTCGGGTCTGTCAAGGTGATATTCAATCGGACCGAGCCTTGGCCGGCGTTCGCCACGGTGTTGTGACTGAACGGGCCGCCTGCGGGATCGATGCTGACATTCTCCGCGAGCACCATCGTGGTCACGCCGGTCGTGTTTCTGGCGCCTCCGCCGGCGGGGACGGCGCCGGGCGGATAGGACCCGTAGTCCACCTTCAGCCGCACGCCGTCGAGGTAGAACAGGGCGTAGGCGGTGGCCAGCTTGGCCGCATCCATGAGGTTGTGACTGTCCGAGGAGTCGAGCGGGACGTCCCAATATCGAAATTCCACGGCGGTACCGAAGACGACCGAGTCGGGATGTCCCGGCTCCGGCTGCGCCGGGGTGAAGACGCCCTGATTGGTCCGGTACAGAACGTAACTGGCCCGGTTGGAGCGGCGGCCCAGGCTGTTGAACGACGCGACGATCCTCTCGGCCTTGTCCTTGGTGTCCCCGTGGACGGATTTATAGGTCCGCAGCCAGGCCCGGCTGCTCCCCTCGAGCAGCAGTCCCACGGTGAAGACCAGGATGATCGCCACCACGCTGCTCACGATCAACTCCACGAGCACAACGCCCGCGTGTTTCCTGTATGGCGTCTGGGCCTGAGGCATAGGGCTCCGATCTAACCATCCGAGCCATCGAGTCGCACATAGGTCACCAGGGTGATCGGGGCCAGACCCGCAAAGCGGCTCTCGGGGGTAGACATGCCGCCGCCCGGCTCGATGTGGGCGAAGCGGACGATCACCGCCAGTTGCCGCAGCGTGGTCTTGGCCGCCGTATCCTGCTCCACGTCCGTGTACTTCAGCAAGGCCAGCATTTGGAGATTGCTCCTGGTGACGGCGTACACCGTATTGTTGAGCGTCGTGCCCAATCCCGGGGGGGTCGTGAACCCCGCAGGTACGGCGTAGCCTCCGGAGAATCCCATCCCGATGCGGGAGGGATCGTATTCCGTGGAGCCTCCGGTGCTCTTCCAATCCTCCAGCAGCAGATGGGCGATCCGGGCCGCGGCGATCTGGCCGTGGGCGATTCGACCCAGGGCGGCCGCGTGGTACTCATACTGTAAGGTGCCTAAGGTGGCTACGGCCAGGAGGGCCGCAGCCACCATTTGCTCGATCAGTGTGAAGCCTGCCTCACCCCGACGAGGCGGCACGATCCGCAACTCCACCGCGGATGCCTTCATTAGCTGCCCGTGCCCTCGGCGAAGGTGGCGGCATAGCTGTTCGCCGCGTTCGACGTCAGAGTCATCGTCGCCGGACTCGCGGGCTTGGTGCTCCGCGTAGAGCTGGCGGCCGTGCAGGTGATCACGAAGGAGACCGTGCCGTTGCTGGCGGAAGCCGAGGTGATGGCATACGCGTCGTGGGTGAAGTACGTACCGTCCAGGTCGTTGTCCGTCAGGCCGACCTCGGCCAGACTCGGAGCGCTGGAGAAGCTGCCTTTCTCGGCGGCATAAGACCGCAGGGCGGAGGCGATGGTGCCCATCGCGGCCTTGGCCTCGGACCACTTCGAGGAATCGATGCGGCCGCTCATCAGGGGCACGGCCACCGCGGCCAGAATGCCCACGATCAAGACGACCACCATCAACTCGACCATTGTGAATGCTTTGTTACCCTTCATGAGACACCTCCTAAGAACGAAACTTGTCCATAGCTACATTCATGGTTGTGGATGGGAGCCCGGCGCCCCGCCGGGCACATTCCTACCATCGCGGCATTCCCGCGTAGTTCGCTTTGGTATCGGCTACCCAAGCCTGCGACTTAATACGTACCTGCGGTACCGGCCTGTCCGCCGGCCGCCGCAAGCCTCCCGAGCCTCCTTTCGCGGATGATTTCCAGGTCCGCTAATGCGCGACGTCCGACATGGTGAAGATCGGCAGATACAAGGCCACGACGACGACGAGCACGATCGCGCCAATGGTGGTGATCATGATCGGCTCCAGCAAGCCGGTCAGCGCATCGATCGTCGAAGCGATCCGGCGCTCGTAGTGCTCGCTTGTCTTGCGGAGAATCGCGGGCAAAGCGCCGCTTTCCTCCCCGACCTGCGCCATCTTGACCACCATGTTGGGGAAGAAACCCGCCGTCGCCATGCCCAGAGCGATGTTGGATCCGCCTGTGACATGCTGCTTGACGCGCGCGATGGCGGAGACGATCACGTCGTTGCTGGTCATGCCCCGCAGGATCTCCAAGGCGTCGAGGATGGGCACACCCGCCTCGAGCAGGGTCGCGCTCGTCCGGCAAAACATGGCGACGAACGACTCGACCATGAGCTTTCCGAACAGAGGGATGCGCAGGACGAGCCGGCTGAGGAGGCGATGGCCGCCCGGGGTCTTGGAGAGCAGCACGCAGCCGCCGACCGCCAAGCCGCCGGCCGCCCCGAAGTACAGCGCGTTGTGGCACAGCGCGTCATAGAATCCCATGAACGCCCGGGTGAAAGAGGGCAGTTGTCCCCCGAGCTGAGTGAAGATCGTCCGAAACCGCGGGACGATCAGGGTCATGATGCCGATCACGATGGCCGTGATCAGCACGACGACGAAGATCGGGTAGGCGATGGCGCCGCGGATCTTCTTGGCGATCCGGTCCCGCTCGTCAAAGTGCTCGGCCAAGGCCCGCAGGGCCTGACTCAGGTCGCCGCTCGTTTCTCCGGCGACGATGATGGCGAGCGCCAGTCGATTGAACACCTTGGACGAGCCGCCCAGGCCGTCCGACAGGAGCCGACCTTCACTGACCTTGGCGCGGGCCTGTTGCAGCACCTGACGGAGTTGCACGTTCTCCGTGTCTTCCGCCACGATGTCGAGCGCGGTGGTGATACTCATGCCGCCTTCGAGCATCGTGCTCAACTGCCAGCACACGGCGCCCAAATCGGCCGATTTGACGCGGCCGCGCGCCGACGGGCGAACCTTCACGCCCTTGACGAGAGTCTCCTGCAGCCCGATGGGCGTGAGCTGTCGCTGGTGCAGCAACTCCAAAGCCTCACTCGGGGAGTTGGCCGCGAGCATGCCATCGCGGCGGGAGCCTCCGGTGTCGCGGGCTACGTACGTATAGCTTCTCATCCGTCACCCCAAAAAAAGGAAGACACGTGCGAAGTGGGAGGTGTGAAGTGGAAAGGCTCAGGATCTTGGATGCTCCACTTCACACTTCAGACTTCCCACTTCCAACTGTTTCCATCCTATCCTTCCACCATCGAGGCGACCCGGATGACCTCCTCGGCCGTGGTCAGGCCTTGGAAAACCGCCCGCGTCCCGCTTTCCAGGAGATCGCCGCAGCCCTTGCTGCGGACGGCGTTGCGGATTTCCGCCTCGTTCTGGCCGGCGACGATGCGTTCCGCGATGTCCTCGTCCACGACCAGAAACTCGAAGATGGGCAGCCGCCCGTGATAGCCCGTTTTGCTGCAGGCCGGGCAGCCTTTGCCCTTATAGAAGGTGACACCTGCGGCTCGCTCCCGGTCCACTCTCAAGCGTCGCAGCGCTTCCTCCGTCAATTCCACAGGCTCCTTGCAGGTGTCGCAAATCTTGCGCACGAGCCGCTGCGCTACCACGAGATTCAAGGTGGACGACAGCAGGTAGCGCTCGATTCCCATGTACGTGAGCCGGCTGATGGTGCTGGGGGCGTCGTTCGTGTGGAACGTGCTGAGCACGAGGTGGCCGGTCAAGGAGGCCTTGATGGCGATCTCGACCGTCTCCTTATCGCGGATTTCTCCGATCAGGACGATATCCGGGTCCTGCCGGAGGATCGCCCGCAGGCAGCGGGCGAAATCCAGTCCGATTTCCGGCTTCACTTGAATCTGGTTGATGCCGGCCAGGCGGTACTCGACGGGGTCTTCCACGGTCGTGATGTTGACGGTCGGGCTCTTGAGGTAATTCAGGGCGGCGTACAAGGTCGTGCTCTTGCCGCTGCCGGTTGGCCCCGTGACGATGATGATGCCGTGGGGCCGCGCGAGCATGGATTTCAATTGTATCAAGGCCGTGGGCTCGATCCCGAGCCGGTTCAGGTCGTGGGTGACCCCGGCGGCGTCGAGGATCCGCAGCACGACTTTCTCCCCATAGATCGTGGGCAGGGTCGAGACACGCACGTCGATCTCGCGTCCGGAGGCTTTGATCCGCAGACGGCCATCCTGCGGAAGCCGGCGCTCCGCGATGTTCATCTGGGCGAGAATTTTGATGCGGGCCACGACCGCCGCGTGCATTTTCTTGGGAGGGGGCACGATGTCTCGCAGGAGTCCATCCACGCGGATCCGCACGGCCGTAGCGTCGGCCTGGGGCTCGATATGCACGTCGCTGGCCCGGCTCTTGACCGCTTGCCGCAAGACCAGATCGACGAATCGAATCACCGGGGCCTGATTGGCCGCCTCTTCGCCGGTGGTCTCGGCCTCGGAGCGCTCCTCAATCGTGACCGCCTCGTCCGGCTCTCCGGCCGCGCTGTTCTCCACCGCCACCAGGTCTCGGAGCTGGCGTTCTTCGGTGTCCGAGCCGTGATAGACCATCTCGATGGTCCGCCGGATATCGCCGGCCGAGCCGATCATAGGCTTGATGGGCCGCTGCATCTTCAGCATGACCGTGTCGATCGCGACCACGTCGAGGGGATCGGCCATCACCGTCACCAACTTGCCGTTTTCCTCCCGCAAGGCGACCAAACAGAATCGCTTGGCAATGCTCTCCGGCAGCGCGCGGGCGATCTTGGCATCGATCTTCACCTTGTCGTCGAGCGTGGTGTATTCGAGGGAAAGATGCTCCGCGAGAATGGTCCCGAGTGCCGCGTCATCGAGGAGGTGCAGACGCACCAGCACTTCGCCCAGCCGGCCGCCTTTCTCCCGTTGTTCCTGGAGAGCTTGCGCCAGATGATCCGGGGTGATCAGGCCCTTGCGGACCAGCAGATCGCCCAGCTGGCGACTCGTGTCGGTGCTCGGTGCAGTGCGGCTTCTCGATGTCTTTATCATGGCTTTGCCAGGGTGCTACTGGGGTGTTTCCGGCTCCTGCGGCGCGGAGGCGTAGGCCGCTGACAGCGTCGCTTCTTCTTGTTCCAAGTCCAGATCGCCTGGTGCCTCGGTCTCGGTCCGGTCGGTGCCCGCGCTGCCGGTCTCGTCGAGCATATCCTGTCCCTCGGGGTGCAGGGCATGGCCGGTTACCTCAGACTCTGCTGGGGTCGCACGTGGCGCGGCGGGTTGGCCCTTGGCCCGGAGGCCCCCGAAGATCTCCGACAGGTTTTTTTGGATTCCCCGGCGGGAAGAGCTGTGGCCGACCGACTCCACGGCCGGCACGTTGCCCAGGACTTCGGCGGCCAGGGCCCGATACTCCAGCGCGCCACGGCTGCGCGGCGCGTAGTCGAGAATCGACTCGCCCGCGCTCGGCGCTTCACAGAGTCGGACGTTGTTGTGGATCACGGTCTGGAAGACCATCGAGCCGAAAATCTCCCGCATCTGCGACTGGATTTGCTTGCTCAGCGTGGTGCGGTCTTCGACGAGCGTCAGGAGAACGTTCAGATTGCCGGCGGACGTCGGATGAAAACGTTGCCGGATCAGGCGGATGGTCTCCAGGACCCGGCGGAGTCCTTCCATGGAGTAGTAGTGGGGCTGGACCGGCACGATGACGTCGCTGCTGGCGACGAGCGCGCTGATGGTCAGAATCCCGAACGAAGGGGCACAGTCCATCACGCACACATCGAATTGGTCCCGGACCGACCGCAAGGCGTTGCCCAGGATCAGCTCCCGGCTGGCAACGCGCGACAACTCCACGTCCGCACTGGCGAGAATCACGCTGGACGGCGCCAAAGTCAGCCGCTCCATGGTCGTCGGCAGCAGAACGTCGGTGAGCCGGACTTGCGGACAGGTGACCGCCTCGTACAGAGTCTGTTTCAGATCGTCCGGATCATGACCGAAGCCGATCGTGGCGTGGGCCTGGGGATCGAGATCCATCAGCAGCACATTTTTTTGCTGCTCGGCCAGGGCAGCCGCCAGATTTACGGCGGTTGTGGTTTTGCCGCAACCGCCTTTCTGATTGACTACTGCGATTGTCTTCATGCGACGACCCTCTCTTTTCGGGTCCCCGTGGGCGTTCTTTTGCCTGTGGGAGCCCTTCGTGCCCTTATCGGTTGGACCGAGAGCCGTCTTTAGTGCCGCCGCGCCAAAAAGTTCCCAGGTCGCCGAGCGTTACAGGACCCTGGGTCGCCGCGGCGCGGCGCCAGGGCGCATAAGAAGGGCCGCGACCAATCTCGCGGCCTCAGGAGGATGCGTCTGTCGCAGCGTTCTCATAAAGCGTGGCGTCGGCGGAGCCAGCCTACCAGGCCCGCGCCGAAGCCGGCCAACAGGACGGCGCCAGGAACCGGAACCGTCGCGGCCATGGTCAGCACGTCCTGGTGACGGAACTGGAGGTCGCCCGCGTGGCCCACGTCGTAGAGGTTCAGGACCCGGACGTTTCCCAAGCCGGTCCAGCTACCCGAAGTCACGGCATTCTGAGCCGTCGAGTAGAAGGTATCCTGAAGCGAACCGGTGCTCCACGTCATGGCGGATTCGTCTTCGAGGCACCAGATCACGTCCTGAAGGGCGCGGGCCGAATTCGTCCGACCGGCGCCGGGTGTGTAATTGTACCCGGTCAAAGTGCCCGCCGCGAATTGGGAGTACAGGTAGGCGGTCTTGGTGTCGATCGGATCGCCACCGCCCGGCCCGCGGTCTCCGTCATTGAGGCCGCCCAACAGTGCTTCCGTGTTGACCACGGCCGCATAGGTGGAGCCCATCGTGATGAATTCCGTTCGTTCCAGGCAGAAGCTCTCAAAAGGCCCACTCTGTCCCAGAACAGCCTTAAGATCGGAGTTCGGCGCCACGGTGAACTCGCCGCCGCTTCCGTAATAGAAGCCGGATGTGCGCGTTACCGTGGCCACCGGTGTGGCGAGGGCCGAGCCGGTGATCAACAGGCAGCCCAACCAGGCGCAGACATGGATCTTGGACATACTATCACCCCCCATTACCTGAATTCATCGTCTTCGAAGGAACGCCGAAACGTGGTTGAAACAGCCCCCAAGTGGTGCTTCGACTGCCCCCAGCAGCGATTCCACAAAGCCTGAGTGTACCCAATTCGAGGGCGGTTGTCAAGAGCAAGTGTGGTGAAAGTGCGTAGGAAGATCCAGTATGTCGATGTATTCGGGGCCGTGTGCCTGGCGGCCTGTTTTTATCGGAGCACGGCCCTCGCAAGAAATGCGAAACTCGAAATTCGAAATCTGAAACAAGCTCGAAGGCTCAACACCCAGAATTCGAAACGGGCCTGGCCGATCCGCCAGCGTTTGGGTCATTGGAATTTGGGATTTGTTTCGGGTTTGGGAATTCGGAATTCGAATTTCCGGCGCCCCGCCGGCTTAGCGGCTCTCGGCCAGGAAGCAGATCCCGACGGCCACCGCCGATAATACCAGCAGGATCAGACCCGCAAGAAGCGCGATTGCCGTCGGACGGTCCTGAACCAGACCCATCCAGAACCATTGCCGGATGGAACTCGGATGACGGACGACGGACGACGGCGTTGGGAGTGCCGCGTTTACGCGGTCTTCGGACCGCCTGAAGGCGGTACTCCGAACGGGCGGTTGCGGCGCTCGGAGCGGCGGCGAAACCACGACCCCGACAGGGGGGCGCTTGCTCTTGGCCGGGCGGCTCGTCTTCGGCTTCTTGCGCCGACGGGACGTCGGCCGTTTGGTGGAGACCGGCGGCCGAGCAGCCTGCTGGGTTGGCGTCGGTGACCGGGCCGGCCGTGGGGTTCGGGTGCGAGGCCGTTGCGCCAGGGCCAGGGCGTCGATATCAGCCTCCCGCAAAAGTCGATGTGGTCCCTCGCGAAACTCCGGGAGCAGACCGCGCTGCAGCAGAGTATCGATCTGATCTTCGCTGGTGTTGAGGGTCTTCGCCGCTTCTTCCAGCGTGCAGAACATTCGACTCATTTTCCTTACTCCCGTTTGGTTCTTGTCATCGGGTGGCGGCCGGCACCTGCCCTCCCTGCGGAGGGCCGGGCGCCCCCGGCGCTGGCCTGGCTGGTTCTTCGGCCATTTGTGCTCTCGACTGTAGACGGTGTGACGGCAGGAAGGTGCGCCGGCCGATCGGACCGGTGGTGTCGTCAATGCACATGATTATCGGAATAGACGATAGCGTTTTCGGCGAGTGGCGATAAGGTAGTGACAGCTAACGGAGACCACCAGCTATGCTGCGTATTCGGATCGAGGGCCATGAAGTAGAGACGACACCTGCCTTGTTGGCACGGTTGGTGTTTGACGGCAAGGTGGACCGGCACAGTCCGGCGAAACCGCCGGGGGGCGCGGTCGAGCAGCCTCTGGAGCAGTTGCTCGGATCGGCCCACTGTGAGGTGCTGACAGGCGAGCTTCATCGACGTCTTCAGATGCTGTGCGCCATGGACTCGGCGGCGGTCGATGTGCAGGAGCTTTGTACCCAAGTGGAGCATCTGTGTCAGTGGCGCTGGGCCGATGCGTCCCTGGCGGCGCGCTTCTTCTGGGCGGCGGCGTGGCTCAATGAGCTGACGGACTGCGCCAAAAGCGCGATCGACTTCTACAATGCCTTTCTTCTCATGCCCTCGCGCGAGAGTCATCTGCGCCTTTTGGCGTTGAACAACCGGGGCGTGCTGCACATTCGCCTGGGCCGGCTTGACGGTGTTCAGGATCTGGCGCGGGCAGCGCTCGGGGAGGTCGGGGGCAATCGGACGGCCGACACCGATCTGTACGCGGGCGGACTGCCGGCGGCGTGCTTCAACCTTTTAAACTTGATCAATGTCTCCTTCGGTGCGGCCGATCTCCTGCGGACGCTCGATGAGGAACTGACGGGTTTCTTCTCCCGGCTGGGGCCGGACGTGCAAGCAGTGTGGCTGGGCGCGCAGGAAGAAGGACAGAGGACAGAGGCCGAGGAAGAATCGTCGAGCGTCCAGGGGTTGCGCCGCTCGTCACGTCCGACGTCCCACGTCCCACGTAACGAGCTTCGCAACCGTCCCACGCGAGACGATCCCTCTCCCTCCGTCTCTTGTCCTCCGATCTTGCGCGATCCGACCTACAGGCGGCTCAATTCTCTGATGACGCGTCTGGCGGCACAAGCCCACGGGTTGACGGCAGACAGCAACGGTCAACTCGATTACGCCGGAGCGGCGAGCCTGCTCCTCAGCGATGACATACCGTTGTCCCTGACGCGGCCGGAGAATATGCTAGCTCGGGTGGAGCAGTCCGCTCTGGAGGAGCTTGCGGTGATCGAGGGTCTCGCGGCGTCGGGTCAGTACGATCTGGCCAAGTCGCAGTTGCAGGTGCAACGGAAGGTCCTCCTATCGCTGGCCGGACCCGGCGGATTGGCGACATTGCTGGCCCGGCTGGACGCGCAGCTCGAGCGGATTGCGCGTCTAGAGGCCCAGGAGGAGCAACTCCGGCTGCAACGAATGTGTGCCGAATTCGTGGCCGAAGTCCAGAAATTCTGCACGCTCACCGATGTACACCGAGCCCAGAGCGTCTGGGAAGACTTGATGCGCCGGCTCCAGCAGTTCCAGGCCCCCATGTCCCCGCAGACGCACGGGGAAGCTATCGGACTGCTCGATGAGTTGATGGCACGCGGCCGGCAGCACGTGCAGGGGTTGCGGCGGGCCCAGGTCGAGATAGCGGTCGGCGACGCGCTGCGACACGTGCAGGGAAATCGGCCTTCGGATCGGACGACGCCGGTTCCCGAGTCGGTCTATCAGGCCTTGGCCCAGTGCCGGCACCACGATCCGGAGAACTGGATCGACGACTGGGCCGCTCTGGAGGAGCAGTTGGATGCTCACCAAGGGCAGTATTACACCCACAAAGCGCTGTCGGATTTGCGATCAGGCACCGTCTCCTGGGATCAGGCCCAGGACGATTTGGTCCAGGCGCTCCGCTATGCTCCAGATTCGTGGGCGGCGATCTCTCCGCTGTTCGGATTCCAGGTCCAGGAGGGCGAAGGTAGGGGCAACCGCGACCCCAAACGCGAAGAGATCGCGTTTGGGAAGGGCTCCCAAGTGCGGAATTATGCACTTGGGGACCCGAACCCGACCCCGTGGGTGCCCTCCGAGGAAGGGCAGGCACGGGGGCCTGCCCCTACACCTTCCGGCCGGTTGTCCGCGATGGATCGGGCCGGCCGGTTATTGGAGCGGGCCTTTCTGCAGATCGGCGCCGACACGGGGAAGTACCTGCGGCTGTGGCAGTGCGTGGAGAAGACCTTATGGCCGGCCCTGGCCGGGAGGGATGTTGAGACCCTGAAAGAGGTGCACATGCTCGCCGAGAAATGTCTGGATCACTGGCCGGCCGGATGGCGGGAGGTGCCCGGACGCGCCGACCCACGAAATCCGGTCAATCGGTTCCTGGAAGCCTGCGAGAAGGCTCGGTGCCTGGGTGAGGCGGAGCAGTTGCTCGACGCACGGCCGCCGCGGCTCGACCAAGCGAAGAAACATCTGGTCGGCATCCTGCGGCTGGGACTCGACACCCGGGACCAACTCCGGCGTGCCGTGACGGGATTGTATCTGGCGCAGTTCCACGAGAAGGATGCGCCGCCCCTGCAGCGGCAGATCCTGGCCGATCTGGAAGGTTGGGTGCAGGCCATGCCGCAGGAGGCGGTGCCACAAATTCATGGGCAGGAGATCGTCGAACAGACGGAGAAAGTGCGTCAGAAGTGTGAAGTGTGAAGTGCGAAGTGTGGAGAAACTGGGAGTGTGGCGTCTGACGTTGGCAGAGGCGGAGGGCGGAGGTGGATGAGCTGGCCGCCTCCTACATCAAACTTCCAACTTCTCCCTTCCCACTTCCATCCGAAGAGGGGTGATATGCACACACTACTATTGAGTGCCATGTTGATGGGGGTCCTGACGTCGGCCCAGGCGACCGACGGACAGGTCCTGGGGGCGGCGCCGGGCTCGGGCTCCCAATCGCGACTCGTCGCGATTGGGGACCCGTCCCCAACGCAGAAATTCGCGTTGGGGTCCCCTCCGAAACGACCGGAGCCCTGTTATGTTGTGATCGCCATCGATGTCACGGACAGCAGCGATGGCTCGGCGTCGAGCCCCGCCGCCAGAGGGACGACGCTCCGGGACGAAGGCCAACTGATCTTTCTCCAATTGCTCCCTTTCCTGCGGTCCGATCTCTACATCGGTGTGACCCAGTTCTCCGACCGCGTTCGGTACGTGTTGCCCAGCCGGGAGACGGGCCCTCTGCTGCCGTGGGGACAAACCTTTCTGAGCGAATCGGCGTGCCGCAACCTGGTGAAACCGGCGGAACTCCACGCGGCTTCCCGCCCGGACGTCGCGGAGGGCCTGGGGTGGGCCGAAGACCGGATTCAGGCGGCCCGGCAGCAATACGGCCCGGGGCCGGCGAAGCTGATCCTGCTGAGCAATGGCGACCCCCGTGACAGTGTCCGAGAGATGGGGCGCGGTCGCGGCCCGCTGCTGAGCACCGCCAAGCGGTTTGCTGAGCAACAGATTCAGGTGTACCCGGTCCTGATCGACGAGGGTTCCCTGCGCAGCGGGGGCGGACCCTCCCGGCCGTCCGGCCGCGAGTTGGCCGCCGAGGGGTTGCTGCAGTCGGTAGCCTCGATGACCGGGGGCAAAGTCTATCGGCTCGCCCAGGAACTGGGCTTTGCCGACATCCTCATGGATGTGTTCGACCTGGGGACGCGGGTCCCCGCCGACCTCGTTGTCAGCCGACACGATTGGGCCATCGTCGCGGTGGGGGCCGGACTGGATGCGGTGACGGTGACGCTCGCCAGCGCCGGCGAGGCTCGGCCCCGTGTTCTGGCTCTGGACAGCGGCCTCGAAGCGGCCGCGGGGATTCGCTGCAACGTCATTTCCTCCGCCGGACAGCGCACGACCGTTCTCCGCCGGCCCGGCACGAAGGACCTTGTGGATCGATTCTGGCAGGGGCGATGGAAGCTCGGCCGGGCCGAGGCAAAGTCTCGTTCTTCTTTGCGGCTCTACCGGATTCCCGATTACCTGGTGCAACTGGAGATGACCCCGGCCTTGCCCTGGTGGCTCAACGAACAGGTGCAGATGAGGGCTCATCTGCTCGACCGGCACCAGGAGACGCCGGAGTCCCAAAGTACCGGCGCGGGTGACGGTGGGCGGGGTTTGTCGGTCTATATGAAAGCGACCGCGACGGAGGAGAAGAACTCTTTTGTCGCGGATCAGGGCCGCTGGTCCACGCCGGGGCGGCTCTACGAGACGGAGCCCTTCGTCGTGCGAGCGCCCGGCCTGTACAAGCTCGCCGGCGAACTGCGTCACGCCGTAGGCGATACGAATGTTCCGATTCTGCGTTTCGCCAGCGACGTGTACGTGCACCCGGCGTGCGTGGGGCTGGACCTGGTGAGTGCGGCGACGAATGACGTGCTCCAGCAAGTGCCGCCGACGGCGACGGCCCTGCACATCGACGCGCAGGGCGGGCAGGAAGTATACTTCCGGGTCTCGGCCCGCGGCGAGTTCAGAGTCGAGCCCTTGTCGGGCGTGGTTCGCCTGCAGCCGTTGCCGCAAACCCAGTGGACCCTGCGGAAAGAGGACAGCGGCACTCTGGTCACCAGTGCGATCCCGCTGGTCGAGCAAGAGGAGCAGCTCACGGGGTCGGTCGAGGTGGAGGTCCGGACGTTCGCAGGGGTCCGCCGCCTCCGGCTTCCGGCCTTCGAGCTGACTTACGCGCCGGCCCCGATACGGATCGAGTGTACGTTCACGGACCCGCGCGAGACCCTGTGGGTGGGCGAACTGCACCGCCAGCCGCTGACGATTTCCGCCTCTCCGGTGTTCGAGCGCTTCCGGGAGCAGACCCTTCAGCTCTTTCCCGAGAATCTCTCCGGGATGCGCATGCGGACCATCGACATGCGCTCCGGCACGACGCAGGTGACGGGTCCCGACAACCGATTATTGGAGCGGCCGCAGCCGGGCGGCTATGAGAAGCGCACTCTCTTGGCGACCTATTTCGTCGAATCCACGACTCCCATCCCGCCCGCGAACAAGTGCGAGATCGACCTCGGCGGGGTCGTGGAGCACCTGCAGGGCGCGGTCAAGACCTACGTCGTGGTCGATCCGGTGGCCAAGGGGCTCTTCGAATGGGTGGTGCAGCAGGGTGACGCCGGGCCCCGACAGGGATCGGTCTCCGAGACGCTGTTTTGCGGCGAGCCGATCCGGTTCTTTGCCGAATGGCGGCCGGACCAGAACGTGTCCGCGGTTCGCTTTGAGATCCCCCAGCCCGGCTCGGCGAACTCCATCTTTGTGGATATGCCGGTTGCGGCGGGAACCAACCGAGCGCAGCTCGAACAGGTCGTAGCCGGCCTGACGCCTGGGCAGGTGCTGCCCGTCTACGTACACGTGACGATGCAGCCTCCGAAGGTGGACCACGCGTTGAGCATCAAACTCAAGGGCGGACAATTCCGCACGGAGGATCGACGGATCGTCCTGGAAGAGTTGGTGGTGGGTGACGGCACGCCGGCCGATCTGCCTGGTTACGTGTGGGAGCCCGTGGATGTGCCCGTGCGGGCGCTGTTCCACGGCTACAAGGCGGATGACCTGGCCCACAATGTCGCCATCGAGCAATTCAAGAAATCGTGTGCGGTGACGGTTACCTCCCGAGCGGGCGAGGTCCGGAATATTTCCGACGCGATCGAATGGACCGTGGTAACGCCGGTCGAAGGGGCGGCCAGAACGTGCCGGCTCACGGGGCATATCCTGTATACCCCCGAGGTCTTGGGTCGGGCGGCCATCGAATTGGCCGTGGAGGCACCCGCGGTGCGCGGGGCGACAGGACCCTCGGCCCAACATGCGTACGCCCACATCCTGGTGCGGGAACCTCGTCTGGCGCTTGCGGTCAGCAGACTCAAGCCAGGCGGCGATGAGCCCGTCTTCGATTCCCGCAACTGGATCAAGGGCCAGAGCACCGGCACTCCTTTCACCACCCGCTTGTCCACGCGCTTGCGGGTGGACGTCCAAAGCCTCGGCTGGGTGGCGACGGGACAGTCGCAGCCGTGGAGGACCACGCTGCGGCTTCTGCGCCGGTCGGGTTCGAATGCGGATTGGACGACGGTGTTTTCCGAGACGGGCGAGCTGACCTCGAACCGTCCGTTCACCCGTGAGGTCCAGATCGCCGAAAACGGTCAGTACGCCCTGGAGGTGGTGGGGCAGGACCGGCAGTCCAACCGCCAGACGGCGCGCGTTCTGACGCCGATCATCGCCTCGATTCAACCGCACGAAGTCAAACCGGCGGTCATTCCTCCCCCGTGGCTGACGTCGCGGGTGCGGCAATGGCCTTTCGAGTACCTGGTGATGCTTCACCAGGACACCGTCGATCTGAGCCGGCCGCAGGCCTTGGCGTTCCAATTCCAGCTTCCGGGCCAAAGTGAGACCTGGCTGGACGGGGCGACTTCGTCCGTCGGCTCCGAGACGGCCCAAACCCGCCAGCTCTCGGTCAAGGGCCCCCGGCTCCTGCCGGCCTCCGAGGGCCTGCGCAATGGAGTCGCGCGCTTCCGCTTGTCCTCGCAAGGCTTGGAAGTCCTGCGCTGGGAATGCCCGAGCGTCCGCGTGATCCCGCCGGTACTGGAGGGGCTGACGTTCGGGCGTGAAGCCACGGGGGCGACCCTGGCATTCACCGGCGGCACACTGGCCCTGAACGGGTCCTGCGACTTATGGGTACGGCCCCAGTTCCGGGCCACGCCCGAGCTCGAGGGACAGTGGACCGCCGCGCAAACGGTGGTCTACCTGTGGCGCAACTCCCAAGAGGGCCCCGCGGGCGGGCCGGCGGATGTACGGGTCCTGGAGCGATTGCGGGAGCACGGCAAGCCTGAAGCCGGCGGACTGCGGACGCGAGTGTTCGCCATCGAAAACCAGGCAGGAGCCGAAGCGGTAAAGGTTCTCTCCCGGCGGTCCTCACGTGGTTTCTGGGGCTGGCCGAGGCGTGCAGCCCGCGAACAGTACTCCTTGGTCGCCTCGGTAGTCTACCGGCCCCAGGAGACGTCGGACTCCTCAGGGAGTCCAGCGGCGACCTTGCCGGCAGATCGGATGGTGGCGGAATGGAGCGACATCTACCCCATCCATCTGGAGACGCCGTGGTCGGTGCCGTTGTGCTGGTGGCCCCTTGGGGTCGTGCTGCTCATGGCCGTGGTGGCGATGGTGCTCCGCGTGCTGGTCCCGAGCCCCAGCCGGCTGGCTCTGGACATGCGTTTGGAGGAGAACATCGCCGTGGTCGAGCCCGTCCGGCTGGACAACCCGGTCCTGGTCGATCTGAAAGAGACGTCTCTGGCCGAGGAATTGGTGCTGTACGCCCGCTATCTTTGCGGCCGGTGGGATCAGGCCGGACGGCATCTGGCGCGGCAGGCGGGCCTGCGGGAGGATTCCCCCGTCGTAGCGGCCTTGGGCCGTTTCTTGCAGGGGGCGGCGGCTGTCGCGGCTCCGGTTCAGGTCCTGCTGCGGCGGAGCCTGTATCCACGCCGTTGGGCGTGGGCGGCCATTATCCCGCGCATCCGGGGCAACGCCGCTCTGGTGCGCACGGGGCTGCTGTGTGTGTGGACGGGCCTGGGAGCACGGCGCGGACGCGTCTGGTCCAGTCAGGCCGGCTCGCTGGCGCTGCCGGAAGAGGGACAGACCCGCTCGATCAATCTGGACCTTCCTTATCGTATTTATAGCGTGGACCGGACCATGCGCGTGACGGTCCAGGTTCGGAGAATGGTAGCCGAAGAAGTGCCGACGGCCGCCATCAACTGATCGATGATGGACCAAGGATGATTGCTTATGGATGACGGCAGGGGAGGTCGGACCTTCTTTTCCCGATCATCACTCGTCAAGTACCAATCATCCATTCTCTGTTGAGGAACATGGAATGCGACTGAGTAACAATCCAATCGTCGTACGGCCGACCTTGATTGTGGGTCTGGGCGGTACCGGGGTGCTGGTGTGCCAATGGGCGGAGCATTACCTCCGCGAGCTGTTTGGCTATGTCCCTTCCTTCATCCGGTTCTTAAAGCTGGATACCGATGCGGCGGATGACGGCGGGCCGCCGGAGGGGATTCTGTCCGACTTCATCAATCTCTTTCACTACGTCGACGTCGGCGAGGTCGTGCGGGACAACGCTCGTTATCCGGAGTTCCATTCCCACCTGGACTGGATGCGGGGCTTCCGCGAAGATGCGACCTTTGCGGACTATGGGTGCCAGGGCATCCCGCGGTTGGGACGCCTGGTGTTCTTCGAGTTGCGGGAGACGATCATCCACGAAGCCGCCGCGACCCGCTTCAGCAGCCTGCGCACGAGCACGCAGCAGATCGTGGAGGAGCAGCCGGATCAGTTCGTCCTGGCCGCCGATGGCGCCCCCGCGGTGCATATCGCCAGCAGTGTTTGTGGTGGAACCGGGGCGGGGATGCTCATCGACATGGCCTACAATCTGCGTTGGTGGTCCCGGGAGTCGTTTCCCAAGCCCGCGGAGATCATTGGCCATCTGCTGCTGCCCGACGCGTTCCGCGTCGATCCGATGCTCAGGCCCAAGCTGGAAGCCACCGCCGCGGCGACGCTCGACCAGATCGAGTTCCTCAGTGACGAGCGCCGGCCGGACATCCGGATTCGGTACCGAACCAGCGATGGCAGCGATGATTGCCTCCGCAAAGACACCGGGCCCTTCAATTTCCTGTACCTGCTCAATGGACAGGTCGATATGGGCAGCGGCGACCGTCGGCACCTGGTCCGGCTCATCGCCCGTGTGGTCCGGGCCATGGTCCTGGAGCCTCTGAGCCAGCAGGTCCGATCCGATGCGAACAATAAACTAGCCGAGATTCTGCCCCAGAGGGACCCCGTCAACAACCATCGGCAATGCTTCTCCAGCTATGGTTTCTGGTGTGGAACGCCGGGGCATAAGCGGGGGAACGTCGAATCGCGCATCCTGGCCGAGTTGGAGGTTCTGGACTCGGAGCGCAATCATACCCGCGCCAGCTATGGCCAGGAGATTCAAAAGAGAATTGTGACCGCTCTGAATGCCGCACCCGGCGCCAGTGAGCTGATCCAACCGGCCCTGGCGTTCCGTTGGGACCCGCCCGGCCGGGGGACTTCCCAGGAAGTCGTGTCGGGTGTGATCCAGAGCGTACGCCGGTACCTGGAGACCTCCCTGATCCCGGCCGCACGCAAGGAAGGGGAGAGAGTTCTCAATCCGGCCAAGCCCCTGGATAGTGTGCTGGAGGCCGCCGACGAAATGATCGAGCGGGACTTCTTCAACGCCGAGCAACTGAAGCCGATTCGCCAGCTTGGCGCCTGCCTGAACGCCTGGGTGGAGGGACTCGAGACGCTGCTGACCCAGCAGCAGGCTTCCGTAACGCCCCGGATCAACGCCATCGTCACGGAGGTCCTGGCGGATGTCAAGCAGGCCCTGGAAGCCCTGCAAGGACGAATTCCGGCGCTGTCGTGGACGGGTGGCGACATCGCGCCGTTGGTCAGCGACGCCATCGACGCCCGCTGGAGTCGCTTGGCGGAGGCGCTGCTCCACGAGGACTCCCTGGGCTCGATCAAGACGACGTTGCGGGTTTTCGCGATTCGCAAGCAGGCCCTGGAAGCTCTGACGGCGCTGGCCTGGCAGCGGCGGACCGTCAGTGAGCGGGCCCAACTGGCGGAGGAAGAGAACCATGCCAACGGCGAGTCCAAGGCGGAGAGCCTTTTCTCGACCCCGCTGTGCATTTCCTTGGAATCGGAGAATGCCCTGGACGCGGTGACGACCCGGCACATGCGGCAAGGCTTGATCAAGCCCGTGCTGTCGGCCACGGTCATGTCCATTCGGGAGGTCCGGCCGGAACTGGCGGACGTCAAACCCGTCGAGGAGCGGCTCCTGAGCAGCCTCGGTCAGCTCTCGGGCGAGATGAAGCGGTTTCTCCGGGACATCGAAACGCACGGCTGGGACCTCTTTCGCAACGGGTTCACCGAGCATCAGGCGACTAACGACCACCCGTACTACCGCAGCATTTGCGAGATCTGGCGGTTGGCGGAGCCGAAGATCGATCTGTCCAAGTCCCGCAAGTTCGCTTCCCCGCTCGATGTCACGGTCGTGCAGCAGGTCCCCAATTCTTGCGTCCCGCAACTGCTGATCCACAACTGCGAGGTCGGCCTGCGCGAGGCGAATGTGGACGAGAACTATCGTCATATTACGGGCGAGTGGCTGCAGATCCTGCGTCTGCGGTACGGCTTCTGCCTCGAAGCCATCACGCGGTACAAGAAATATGTCGCCGCCACGGACGAGTACGTCCGCCACATGGGGTTCGAGTACTCCGATCTCTGGCTGGACAAGAGCTGGTACCTCTCCTATCAAAGCGCCCTGGCGGAATGGCGGAGCCAGCTTGGAGCCCAGAAGGACACGATGGAACGGACGACCTACGAGGCCAATGCGGCCAAGGTGGGCTCGTTGCGCAAGCTCCTCGAATCGACGAGCGACCGGCTGCGTCAGCACATGCGGCGGTTGACGGACCCGCAGGTGAGCATCCGTATGGCGGAACTGCACGGCGGCACGGACTCGCGGATCGATCTGCTGCTCCACGATCTGCCGCTGGCCGATGCCGGCGGGGTTCAGCAAGGACTCGACTGCAGTGTGGCCCTGATGGAATCGCTGCTCCGCAGCCTCATCGAATGTGGGGCGGGGCTGGCCGACGGCGAGCAGCGCACGCTCCAGGAGGTGCTGGAAAGCTGCCGGGGCGATCTGCAGCGGTTCCGGGATGATCTGCTCCTGCTGAACGAAACGAAAGCGTGAGAGGACCACGGAGGCGCCGGAAGGCGGGGGACGACTCGTGCCGGGAGAAGATGGTCGCAAGAAACTGATGGGCCCGCTGCCGACTCTCTTTGTCGGGGTGGGTCCCTGCGCGCAGGAGACGCTGACGGAGTTGTCCCGCATGACGGCGGGTTTGACGGCTCCTATCCAGGGCCCCTGTGGTCTGGCGCTGGCGGATTCCTATGGGGAGGGACTGTTCACGTGCCACTGGCTGTGGGCGTCCGATTTCCGGGTCCCGGAACCGGCTTTGGTCCGGGAGGGATCGGAATTCGTCGGCCGCGAGGACGAGAAGCTGGCGGCCTCTTTGTCGGCCCTGGTGCGCCGGCTGCACTCCGTTGAGCCGGGAGCGGATCTGGCCCCCGGCGGCCGCATGCGCCTGAGTGTGTACGTAGCGATCGACCTGTCCGAGACGGCCGCCGTAGCGTCCGCCCTGCGGCTGATGCGCGTGATTCGCCAGGTGGACGTGGGCGCGGACACGACGGTGCTCGGTCTGACGGCCCGAACGGCCGCCTGCGGCTGTGCCCGGGACAACCAATGGTTCGAGACCTGGAAGGGGCTTCTCGAACAGCTCCAGGACGGTTCCTTTGCCCAGCGTGTCTACCTGCTGGACGGCTGTGACGCGGACAAGATCTGGTTTGAACGGCCGGAGCAGTTGCATCGGCTCGGGGCGGAGTTTCTCCTCTATCACGGGCTCACGTGCCGCGGTCTTCTGCGGCAGGGGGAACGGGCACGAACCGGCTCTCATGAGAGCCTCCTGAACGTCTGCGGGTCCTTCGGCTGTCGTACCCTTGAGGCGGACCTGGCAGTCGTGGCGGAGCGGATTGCTGGAAGATTGGCGCGGGAGGACTTGGCGCCTCTGTACAAGCGGACGGTGCCGGCAGGCTGGTTCGACAGCATCCAGGAGCAGGCTCGCTCGCTCGTCGAGCGGATCGCCACCATCTGTGAGAGGGCCTACCAGGCCCGGGCTTCGTCCGCCGGCGCGCGCGGGGACCGGCCCGGAACTTGTTGGTCGGAGAACGCGGAAATCACGGAGGCGATCCGCCGGACGGTCAAATACGTCTGCTCCCGGGAGCCCGTGGTGAGTCTGTGCCTTTTCTTTCAAGTTCTTCGGCCGCGCATGGCAAGGCTGCTGAGTCGCCAGAAGTTCTGGGAACGAGCCAGGACCCGCCACTTGGTGGCTCAGGCGTTCCGTCGCCAGGAGGAGAGCACGTACGAGCCGATGCGGGTGTGGCTCTCACGGCCTGGAACGCAGTGGGTGGACCGCTTCACTCCGGCGCAGCAGGAAGCCCCCGAAGTTGCGGTGAGCCGGCCGGCCGGCATGAAGAGTTTCCTCGCCGGCTGGCTTGTTCTTGCGGTCGGGCTGGTGGGCGTGGTGGCGGCGTTCTCCTGGCCTAGCCGTCTTCTTGCTGCCGGCAGTGGTCTGGTATCCATCGCGGCCTCCGTCTTCATGATCGCACCGCTGGGATGGACCCGGCATCCGCGCAGCCGGCTGCGCGAGGGGCAGGACGTCCGTGCCTTTGTCGCCCCGGTCCTGTACCGGAAAGGGCCGAACTGGCGGATTCGTCTGGCCTGTGCGGCTGCGGTCCTCGCGGGGTTGGCCGGCGTCGTGTGGCCGTTATGGCCGGACGCGTGGACCTTCACCACCAGGATCCGGGCTATCGTGCTGGCGGCATTGGCCGCGATCGGTCTTGCCTCCGTGGTGACCTGTCCGAGCGAGACGTGCCCGGACGAAGTAAGCAAGAAGGAGGCGTCGGACCATGTGAATCCTCCAGTACGGTGGTGCCTGACCCTGGGATTGTCGTGCCTGGCCCTGGCCTGGGTGGTCCTTTGGCTGGGGACTCCCATGCCCTTGACGACTGCTACGACGGCTCAGTGGCTGGTCCGTTTGGTCGGCTTGGCGTTGGTGGCAGGGGGCTTGGGCTGGGCCCTGTTTCCCCGGACCGGCGCGGTGTACTTGGTTGACCGCGTGGCGCGAATGCCTCAGCCCCTCACCGGCGGCATCGCCTACCCCGTCAAGGAGAGAGAGCTGCCCCGGGGCGTCCTGGCCATGGCGGCGTGGGTCAGCCGCCTGACGGTGGAGCCGGATGTGTGTTTGAAACGATTCGAAGCGGCGGACGCCGGGCCGGCTCGCGAAGGAGCCGCCAATGCCAAGGGAGCCGTGTGGGTGGGCGACACCCTGCTGGACTTCCTGGCGACGGATTGGGAAGGCCAATTGGCCCAGGCGTTCCGACGCGCGGTGGAAGCCCGATCCGGCAAATCTCTCAAGGTCCTGGCCCTGCAACCGGTGCTGTGGGCGGAATGTGTGGTGCATGAATTACAGAATCCCCAGGAGGGCAGCGGTGAGCTCACGTCTCTCTTCGCGTTGCAGGCGGTCAAGGCCTGGATCGAATCGCACACTCTGGCGGAATTGTTATCGTTCCTGAGCATCGACTTGGCCCGGTTCGGGTCCTTGGTGGGGCGTCTGGCGTCGGCCCACTGGCCCAGCCCGCGCGTGGAGCCCGACATGAATGCGAGCGTCATCGCCGTGGGCAGACCCTTGTGGGACGCGGTGGCCCCGCTGGCCAAGACTCCGGGGGCTCCCGCCGTCGTGTTGCTCGACTGGGACGCGCGCGAGGACCGGATTGTGGTGCTGCGAGCCGTGCAAGGGCTGACCCAGGGCTGGCGCGGACTTCCAGGCATGCCGGGCCTGCTGCACGAATCAGGTCGGACCGCTCCGGTGCAGGCATGAGGGAATCGGCCATGGCACAGCGTTCGGCGTTTCATCTGGATTGCACGGCCATCTTTCCCGCCTGTCGATTCGATTGCGCGAGGTGCATGAAGGAAATCCAATCGGTCTTTGCCCGAATCCCCGGCGTGGATGGCGTGCGCGCGGAGGGGGAAGGAGCGGACGCCAAGCTCATCATCGTGCACGACCCCTCCCAGGTGGCCGCGGAGCAGTTGCTGGGCATCTTCAGACGTCTCCCCTCTTTTCACGAAGCCTCTTTTGTGCCCACCCTCGTTGGCTGAACAGCGATTGGCGCTGTCATACCCGGCCTCCCTCAAATCACCGGCCGCCCACATCGCGTGCCGGCATGGGCGTTCCAGCGTCTTGCGTTGGGGGGAGATCTCGAGCATAATGCCATTCGGCGGAAAGACAGGGATGGTGCAGGTTGGGAATGGCAGCAATCGAGATCCAATCTCTGACGAAGTGGTATGGCCGATCTCGCGGTGTCGAGGACGTGACGTTTTCCATCGAGCGGGGCGAGATCTTCGGGTACCTCGGGCCGAACGGATCGGGCAAGACTACGACCATTCGCTGTCTCATGGGCCTGTTGCGGCCCAGCAGCGGCGCGGTTCACATTTTGGGCGAGCGCGTCGTGCCGGGGCGAGGCACACAGCACGCGCGGATCGGTTATCTGCCCGGCGAATTCCGCATCTGGGGACGGCCGCGTTCCTGCCGCTCGTTGCGGATACTCGCGGCCTTGGGGGGCCATGATGCGACCCAGGCCCGGCGGGAGGAATTGGCGGCCAGGCTGGAGTTGAACCTCGACCGGCCGGTGGGCGACCTGTCTAAGGGCAACCGGCAGAAGGTGGCGGTGATCTACGCTTTCCAGCATCAACCGGAGGTGCTGATTCTCGATGAGCCCACGGCCGGCTTGGACCCGCTCATGCGGCAGGTCGTGTTGGACCTCATTCGTGAGGCGGCGGACGCTGGGGCGGCGATTCTTCTGTCATCCCATGATCTCAACGAGGTGTCGGCCGTCTGTGTCCGTGCCGCGATCTTGCGCGAGGGGCGGTTGGTGGAGGTCGCGCCCATCACGCAAATCGTGCAGCAGGGCGAGCGCCGCCTGAAAATCTGGCTCGTGCGTGGCACGCCGGTTCCGGAGATTCCGACGGATCGGTTGCCGGGGGTGCGGATGGTCGAGCGGCAGCAGGGCATGCTTCATCTCGCGTATCAGGGCCCGGCGGACGCCCTCCTCAAGTGGGTGGCCCAATTCCCCGTGGATCGGATTGCCACGCCCGAAACCTCGCTGGAAGAAGCCTTCATCCAATACTATCGGCAGCCACCGCACGCCGGCGGCGGGTCTGCGAAAGGAGTCCGGTCATGAGCCGTGCCTCCCGCCCGCCGTTTCCTTTCGTGCTCCTGCGTTTCTGGCTGATGCGGATTCTGCCCGCGTGGGGCGGGATTGCCCTGTTGATCTTTCTGATGCAGATCGCCGTCAGCGGCATCGTCCATGACAATGAGAAGGTCAAGACGTTCCTGAGCTTCCTCGACGCGTTGCCGTCGATTGTAAAGTCCGCCCTGGGGGGCAACATGCTGCGCGCCGGCAACACGGCGGGCCTGATCGCCATCGGCTACAATCACCCCTTCGTCCTGTTCCTCTTCATGCTGTTCGCCGTGGGGACACCCACGGGCCTGCTGGCCGGCGAAGTGCAAAAAGGGACCATGGAGCTGATCCTCAGCCGCCCGACCACGAAGGTGCAGGTCTACATCTGTGCCGGCATCCTGACGCTGGTCGGCATGTTTGCCCTGGTCATCGTGATGTTCCTGGGGACGGTTGCCGCCGTGAACCTCTTCCCATTCAAGGACCGTGTCCCGCTTGATGTCTTCTTTCGCATCGCGATCAACGGCGGACTGCTCGCCAGCACCTTCGGGGCTGTGGCTCTGCTCTGCGCCGGCACGTTCGGCCGGTTCTACGCCGCGGTCGGCGTTTCTGTCGCCTTTCTCGTGCTCAACTACTTTGTGGCCGTCGTGTCCAACTGGTGGCCGCGCATGGCGTTCCTCAACCGTGCGACGCTCTTCTACCTGATCGACAGCTCGAACCTCTGGCAGGGCTGGCCCCTTCGCAATATGGGTATCCTGGCGGCGATCCTCCTCGCCGTCGCTGTCCTGGGCGGCGCGATCTGGAACCGCCGCGACCTGCCCTTGTGAATGATCGTGGACCATTCATCGGTTGCGCGGCTCGTACCCGTTTGTAGTGACGCCGTAAGGCGTTATCTTCCGTATGCCTTTACGAGCACACTACAGACCGTGGGACGATCCTTCTGCATTTTCTTGCCCGAAATTCTCTTGCTTTCCTGCTTGGCGCGCGTGACAATAAATCAACGGGCTCGGAGCCCGTGTGGATTGTTTGTAGGCGAATCGCCTGTGCGGAGCAATAGAACGGGTCTCCAAACACGGTATGTCGTATTTGGCGGTCCCAACCAACACCCTCCGGGGAGAAAGATCCGGAGAATGGATTGACGGATTAGAGGGTGACCACATGAGATTGGAACCAAGAAAACCATCGGGTCGCGAGAAGGACGAGGCTGCCGTCGTGGCACTGGCGCAGTTGCGGGAGAAGCTGCACTCGGAAGAGATCTCCCAGGCCAGAAAGGCGGCTTTTAACCTGTCCTGGATGCAGGAGGATGGCTTGGATATCCTCGTGGAGGCGCTATTTGGCAGCTTCCCGAGGGACACCAAAAAGGCGGCCGCCTACGGCCTGCGGAGCATGAACGGCCGGATGCGCAAACTGGCCGAGGAGGTCCTCACCAAAGGCCTGACGCACTCCAACCGCATCACGAAAGATGCCTGCGCCAAGTCGCTGCAACTGATGAAAGAAGGACCCGCCCCCAAGAAGCCGGGCGGCTTTCAGCGCCGGCCTCAGCGCCCGCGCCGCCCCGACATCCGCGAATTCCGCGGCCGCGGCCCGGCGCGAAATCAGTTCTCGCCCAGAAATGAGAGACGAGGGCCCCAAAGGCCGTAAACGACCTAAAGCCCCGCCATCCGAGGCCCTTGTCATAGGTTCTACCATTTAGGTCCTTTTGGCCCTTGCCCGCGACAAATGATCCAAGCCGCTCGTTCCGGCAAGCAGAACATCATCGAAGGCAGCCAAGCCTCCGGCACCTCCAAAGAAACCGAGATCAAACTAAGCAGCGTGGCTCGTACCAGCCTCGAAGAATTGTTGGCCGACTGCCGCGATTTCCTCTAGCCTCGCGGATTCCACGAGTGGGACCGCGATCACCCGTACACGAAGCGGATGCGCGACCTCAACTGCCACCCCCCGGGCCACATACGAGACCTTCTGCAAGGGCTATTATGCTACGGATAAACGCAAATGGGAGATGGGAAAATGGCGTCGGCTCGTGTCGGCAGGGTGTGCTGTGCACGCCGTCATTCTTGGCCGCAAAGGAACATCGATAGTTGACTGTCGGGCCGCAGTCGTCCATAATCAACTCTAGTGGCGTGCCACGGGAATACCTTTCTGGACTTCTTCCGAGGGCTGCCCGGGTGTGGAGGCGTGCGACCACCGTATGGTAGGACGTCACGAGGCTGCATGTGACCGCGGATGAGTACCCAATCTACGATGTTCCAGTTTTGGACAAGCTGCAGGTGGAACAAATGGGCAGCAAGCCGAAGTTTTGGTACGTCGATCCGACGAGCCAGAATCTCTGGCTGTTCAAGTACGCGCGAAAGAACACAGGGGAAGACTGGGCTGAGAAGATCGCGTCGGAAATAGCAGCCCTGTTGTGCCTGCCGCATGCGCGGGTCGAGTTGGCGACGTGTCAGCAAAGCAGGGGAATCATCTCACTGGATTTCACTGATTGATGCTTGCCTTGCGGGTTCGAGGAGCAAGAGCGGGCCGAGCATTGAAAGCTACGCTAACAGAGCGAGGAGCGCTATCTACTTGAGGGCAGATGACGCGCACCCTTTGACTCCTTTGGAAGCATTTCGCGCGTTCCGTTTGTACGCTGACATGGTTTCGCAAGCCTGGCTTGACAAAATGGCTCAAATAACCGATGATGCGTTGTGCATTGCTGTCGAGAGAGTGCCGACCCGCATACTCGGAGCAGCAAGGAAGAAGTTTGTCTGCGGCTTTCTGTCCTACAACAAGAAAAGACTGTTGAATACCGGGGCATCTTGATGAGCAGGATTGACACCCTCTACATTGTGTGGGAGGATCTTCACACCAGCCGGTATTTCCTTGTTGGCCGTCTGCTCACGACGGGCGCACCGGGAGATGAGGTCTACGAGTTTGTCTACACAAGGGGGGTTCTTGACGCGAGAAACAGTGGTTTCGAGCCTTTTCTGGCCTTTCCAGATGTGGGCAGGGAGTACTTTAGTACACGTCTGTTTCCTTTCTTTGCAAACCGCCTGCTGCCCTTGTCCAGGGAAGACTACCCGGAGTCCATTGAGCGCTTGGGGCTCTCACCTGATACAGCATCACCGATGGAAGTTCTTGCCCGCAGTGGAGGACGCAGGGCTACCGATTCCATTGAGTTGTTTGCTCCGCCTCACCGTCAGGAATCGTCAGATGAGCAAGGTCAGATCCTCGAGTACTTCTTCTTGGTGCATGGGATCAGGCATATGAAAGACTGTGCACGCCTGATGATAGAAGAGAACCTGCACACTAGAGATTCCCTCTTCATAATGCACGACATGCAGAATCGAATTGATCCCAAGGCCATGGTTTTGCGTACGAGCGACTATTGCTGCATCGGTTTCATTCCACGATTTCTAATCGGCGATGTCTGGGCATTGCTGGAAGACGAGGAGCAAGTCACGGTTACGGTCGAGCAACTCAATCCTCCGCCAGCGCCCATCCAGCAGATGATTCTGCGTAGACTGTCCGCTACTGTCAGGAACCATTTCTCTCCTTGCTCCGGAGAGGACTTCCAACCGCTTGTGAGTGAATCCAAAGCGTTGTGACCCGGCGCTCCTCATGGCGAGGAACGCTGCCACCTGACAACGGAGACCCGCCAACTGCTTTCTGACCCCTGCCCTTTGTCTACCGCGAACGGTCAACTGACAACTCTCCGTGGTCGGATTTTTGTTGTGTGAGCGGCGACAATATTGTAGATTGGGCGGCGTGGTCTACAATTTTGTGGGTGGAACTGGGCGGCTCTGTGGAAAGGCACGGCATGAAAGGCAATTTTGCGACGGAAGTGCAATTACTCAGCGACGTGGCGCGGGCGTTCGCCGAATCGCTGAATCTGGAAGAGACCCTGATGAGCATCCTGAAATCGCTCGACACGCACCTGAAGCTCCAGCGCGGGACGATCACACTGCTGGACCCCCAGACCGAGACGATCAATATCAAGGTTGCCCACGGGCTCAGCGAGCGGTCCAAGAGCCAGGGGCGGTACAAGGTCGGCGAGGGGATCACCGGGCGGGTCGTCCAGACCGGCGAGGCGATTGTCGTGCCGGACATCGCCAAGGACCCGCGGTTTCTGCACCGGACCAATGCTCGGGACACCGGCGGGGGCAGGAAGATCGCGTTTTTCTGCGTGCCGATCAAGCTGGAGGGCACGACGGTCGGGACCCTGAGCGTCGATCAGCAGACCGGGCGGGCGGAGGACTTCGACGCCCGGCTGCGGCTGCTCAATATCATCTCCACGATGGTCGCCCAGGCGATCAAACTCAATAAGATGGTCGAGTCGGAGCGGGCGCTGCTGCGCGATGAGAACGTCCGGCTGCGACGCGAGCTCAAAACCCGGTTCGACGTGCACAACATGGTCGGCAAGAGCAACGCGATGAAGGAGGTGTACCGGCTGATCGAGCAGGTGGCCGACAGCAATGCGACCGTGCTGATCCGGGGCGAAACCGGCACCGGCAAGGACCTGGTGGCCCACGCGATCCACTACTACAGCTCGCGGTCGGACAAGCCGTTCGTGAAGGTCAATTGCACGGCTCTGCCGGAAACGCTGCTGGAAAGCGAGCTCTTCGGCCACGAGAAAGGGGCCTTCACCGGGGCCGTCGAGCGCAAGTGCGGCCGCTTCGAGCGGGCCCACGGCGGCACGATCTTTCTGGACGAGATCGGCGATTTTCCGCCCAGCCTCCAGGTCAAGCTCCTGCGCGTGATCCAGTTCCGCGAATTCGAGAGAGTCGGTGGCACCGAGACGATCAAGGCGAACGTACGGGTCCTCGTCGCGACCCACAAGAACCTGGAGGAGCAGATCAAGACCGGCAATTTCCGAGAGGATCTATTCTATCGCATCGACGTGTTTCCCATCTTCCTGCCGCCGCTGCGGGAGCGGAAAGATGACATCATGCTGCTGGCGGATCACTTTCTCGAGAAATACGCCCAGGAGAACGGCAAGCGAATCACGCGGATTTCCACCCCGGCCATCGAGATGCTCACGCGGTATCATTGGCCCGGCAACATCCGCGAGTTGGAGAACTGCGTCGAGCGGGCGGTCCTGCTGTGCGAGGATGAGGTGATTCGCAGCGAGCACCTCCCCCCGTCGCTGCAGATGATCAACAAGGGCGACACGATGGCCCAGCCCTCGTTCACCGAGATCGTCGCCAACAAGGAGAGAGAGCTCATCGTCGATGCCCTCAAGAAGTGCGGCGGCCAGCAGCGCAAAGCCGCCCAGGAGCTGGGCATCACCGAGCGCATTCTGGGCTACAAGATTCACAAGTACGGCATCTCGCCCAAGTACATCTGACAACTCCCGATCCGACTGCACATTTATCGAAAGGATTGCCGATAATCTACTGACCAGGCCCTGTGATGCCGGCGAAGGTCCCTGGCACGCCGCTTGCACGGACGTCTCCGCCTAGTCTGTGGATCGACGGCCCGGCCCGCGGCTGAGGGTATGGTCCCGGCAGTCGCAGTAGACAAACCTGTGAATAGGAGTAGCGTAACATGGCAAACTGGAAGGTCCTGGTGTGTGTGGCAGCGGCAACGTTGAGCACGGCGGCCCTGGTATCCGCCGAAGAGGAGAACTCGACTGAAGCGGAAGGTGTGGAGGTTGGGGTGACCGCCGATGTCTTCAGCAAGTACATGTGGCGCGGGCAGAATGTCGTCGATAACTGGGTCCTGCAGCCCGGGGCCAGCGTCGGCTACAAGGGACTCACCGGCTCGGTCTGGGGCAACATGGACCTGACGGGCGAAGTGGTGGATTCCGGCCAACTCACCGAGACCGACCTCCAACTGGACTACACCAACAAGGTCCCCGGCCTGAAGTGCCTCGACTACGCGGTGGGCGCGATCTACTACAGCTTCCTGAACACGCACTCGCACCCGACGGCGGAAGTGTACGGCGGCCTGACTGCCTCCCTGCCGCTCTCGCCAGGCGTACGCTGGTTCTACGACTTCGACCAGATCAAGGGCAGCTACTTCCAGTTCTCCGTCGGACATACGATCGAGAAACTCCACCAGTGGCGCGAGAACTGCTATTGCGGCCTGCAAGTGGGGGCCAGCCTCGGCTTGGGCACGTCCGAGTACAACGACGGCTATTTCGGCGTGGACGAGACGGCCCTGAACGATCTGACGCTGACGGCCGGTCTGCCCTTCTGCGTCGGCAAGTTGACGATCAAACCGAGCATTGGCTATTCCATGATGATCGACAAGGACATCCGGACCGCTCTGGAGAAGCCGGACAACTTCTGGGGCGGCGTCGGCTTTTCCTACGATTTCTAGCCGCCGTTAACAGAGTGAACGCAGATGTTGTGACGTTCGGAGAAGCGCGTCCCTCTCTTGTGGGGCGGCCCCTGGGAGACTATCCCCAACTTTTTTTGAAAGAACTTTGATATTTTACTTGCATATTTGATTTATGGCAAATACTGTCTCTATAAATCAAACATGGAGACACAGATATGCCAGCATCGAAGAAGCCAAAAGCGGGTCGAAGGAAGAAGTCCGTGGCGGAACTCACGGAGGCCGAATGGGAGATCATGAAGGTTGTTTGGGAGAAGGAACCTTGTGCGGCCGGGACCGTTCAGGAGACCCTGGCCGCCACCCGCGACTGGTGCTACGCCACCGTCAAGCTCACGATGGACCGCATGGTCGCCAAGGGTTTCCTGGAGATCAACAAGATTCGCAACTTGCAGCTTTTCCGTTCCTGCATCAGCGAGGTTGAGGCCCGGCGGGGGGAACTCCGCAAGATGCTCAAGCGGGCCTTTGGCGGGGCGCTGACTCCCATGCTGAAGTTCCTGATCCAGCACGAGGGCCTTTCGCAGGAAGAGGCGGCGGAGCTGCGCGAGTTTGTGAAGAAGGCCGAACAGGGGAGAGATTGATCGAACCAACGCACCGGAGCGGGAGGTCCACCCATGAACCAGGCTGTCAACAGTTGTCTGGCCGGCTGGAACAGTATCGGCCAGGCATTCTGCGGTTATGCCGCCAGCGCTTTTGTCCAATCGGCTCTCTTGGTCATTCTGCTGTTCGCCTTGGACACGCTGTGGCACAAGCGGGTGCGTGCCGTCTTTCGCTACTGCGTGTGGCTGCTCGTGCTGGTGAAACTGGTTCTGCCGCCGACCCTCTCTCTGCCGAGCGGGATTGGCTATTGGGTCCCGAATCGTTTGCCCGCTGCCTCTCCCGTGACGGATCGCGTTTCCGACGTCATCGAGTATGAGGCTACCAAGCAACGCCCCTACGTGGGTCCCGAATCGGCGGGTGGGATTCCTCCGGCCCGGCCCTCGTCGGACCTACCGGTGACGGACGCTCCCGCTGCACCTGCCGCATTGGGTTGGGCGTCCGTCACGTGGCAGGCGGTCGTCCTGCTCCTGTGGCTGGTGGGCGTGCTGGCTTTCACGGCGCTGCTGGCGCAGCGTCTGCGGTTCGTCCGAGGACTGGTCGCCGCGAGCACTCCGGCCGGGAACGGCTTGGTCGGCTTGCTGGAGCAGTGTCGTCGGCAGATGGGCGTCCGCCGGCCGGTGGGGCTGAGGACCTTGGACACCCTCCCCAGTCCGGCGGTCTGTGGCCTCTGGAAGCCTGTCATCTTGATGCCCACGTTGCTCGTGGAAAGACTCTCGCCTGAAGGACTCCAAGCGGCCCTGATTCATGAGCTGGCCCACATCAAGCGGGCCGACCTGTGGATCAACGCCGTGCAGACGTTCCTGCAGGTGGTCTACTTCTACAACCCTTTCGTGTGGCTTGCCAACGCGATCATCCGCCGGACGTGTGAGGAAGCGGTGGATGAGACGGTCCTCGTGACGTTAGGGGGCCAGGCGAAGAACTACAGCAACACCCTGATCGACATCAGTGAGATGGCGTTCTGGAAAGCCGACTTTGGCCTGCGCCTGATCGGCGTAGCGGAATCAAGAAAAGCTCTGCAAGGGAGGATCAAACACATGTTGACGAGACCAGTACCCCAAAGCGCGAGAATCGGAGCCCTCGGCATGATCGCAATTCTGGTGGTTGCGGCGGTCCTGCTCCCGATGGCCAGGGCCGAGAGATCGGGCAGGGAGGCCTCTGCCACTGGGCCGAAGACCGGCGCGGAAACGACCCCAAAGGCCCCTGTAACCGGAGAGAGTGATACCATCGTTGACCCGAGCACCGGACTCACATTCAAACCGGTTGTCCTCATCAAGGGCGAGAACGACGTCATTCAGATCGGCGAAAGGCCTGGTGCCATCTATGCTATCGATTTAGGTCTTTCGCCCAACGGCAGGTTTCTGCTGGGGCAGGGAAAGGTGGTTCCGCTCGACGGCAGCCCGGCGTTCAAGCTGGAGGAACTGCGTGAGGCGGCGCAGGCAGTCTGGTCGCCCGATGGCAAAGCGATCGCCTTTCATTCAAAAGGTATATGGGTGTTGCCGGTTTCGCCCGACACAGGTCGGACCACAGGCGCCGCTCGGAAGCTGGCCGATGACCCTGCCGACCGGACGTTGCGCGCGATCGAGTGGACCAGCGATGCGCAGCAGATTCGCCTGTACTACACGGACAGCCGTGGCTTGCACGGCGGTGCGACGTGCCTCTCGGTGCAGGATGGCAAAGGCGTACCATCGCCCGAGCGCCCCAGTGCGGGCCTGGACTATGCCCGCTTTGGCCTGCGTTCCCCCAACGGCCGGCGCGTGGCCTTCGCGCGGCACTGGGGTACGAACGGCGTGTGGGTGGCGTCACTGGCCGGCGAACTCCCCACGCTGGTCGCACAGCTTCCGGGGCTGCACGCGCCACGATGGTGGTCGCCGGATGGACAATGGCTCCTGTGTGGACCCAGTACCGAATGCCTCAGTCGCGCGTGGCCCTCATTGGCATTCGTACGGGTGGCGGATCGCTTCGTTTTCCGCTTTGAGACTCCGAAGTCCGTGGGTAACGATCTGGGCCTGTCCACGGACGGCAAGCGTCTGCTCTTTTACAAGGACTCCTACTTGATCCGGGACGTCATCAAGGTGGCGGCCGTGCGCGGCGGGGCCCCGGTAGAGCAGAAGATGCCTCGCCCGCTCGATTCCGTGTACGTTTGGGGCCGGGTGGACGCCCAGCGGTGGGCCTTCACGGGAACGGACAACCAGGGCAAACGCGTGCTCATGGTGGTTTCCGCGGCAGGCGGCGAACCGGTGGAGATGAAGATCAATGTCGCCCCGGGTGGTGAAAACATCGGCTGGGGGGCGATTTCCCCCGACAGCAAGCGGCTCTTTCTCACAGTCAATAGGGGGTACAAAGCGGGCCAGTACCTTCGTGACGGGTACGTCGTTGGGATTTCCTTGGACCGGTGCGAGACCGCCGGCGCGCCGGCACTCGTATTCCAGGATTGGGATAATCCCGCTCTGGTTGCCTGGTCGCCCGATTCCACTCGGCTGATCGTAAGCACACGGGGCGATAGCGGCAGGAAGGGAGACCTATGGGTCGTCCCGGTCGAGGGCGGCCCGCCCAGCCAACTCACACACAGCCCGGACGAACCTGAAGGAAACGCCACCTTGTCGCCCGATGGGCAGACGATCGCGTACACGATGGATTCGTCAGGCAAGAGCACTGTCTACATCATGCCGTCCGCCGGCGGCACGCCCCGGGCCTTGTGGACACAGTCTCGCCCTGCAGGGGACGGGGAGCACACCTGGTTCCCCGATAGCAAAGAGATCGGCGTGCTTTCGGACGACGGCATCGTGGCCGTATCTATCGCGGATGGCAAGGCCCGTCCGTTTCTCAAGTTCGCGGATGCCGGTTTTGACTGGCTCTCGTGGTTTGAGTGGTCGCCGGACGGCCGGACACTTGGCCTGTATGGACCGAAGGGCGAGGAGAATGGTGCCATCGCCCTATTCCATGCCTCCGACGGCAAGATCGAGAAACTGCCCAACGATCCTTCGGATAAGTATGGCTTTAACTGGACCCCGGACAGTCAGGCCATCTGCTACACCGCGACGCAACCGCAGAAGGTCCGTCCGGCCGGGGTGGTCCGTGAACTGGACCTCGACGAAGCCTTCCAGAAGGCGGTAGCCGCCGCGCCGCCGGTTCAAGACAAACCCTCTGCTCCTGCCCAAGACGTCAACTTGCCCTCGCTGGTGAACGGCGAGTACACGGACCATTTCGACGGCCCGCTGGCTTCCTGTTGGAAGGGCTCTGATGCGACAAACTGGCCGAACGGTGTACGCGAGGTGCAGAACGGCGCGTTGGTCCTTGAGAACGCCTTTGTGCAGTTGGGGCGGCTGGATTGGACCAATTACAGCTTCAAGGTGCGGATGTGCCCCAAGTCGCTCGTGGGCCACAGCTCGATGATGGGTGTGGCGTTCCACCGGAATGGTGGACGTGTCTACTGGCTGTCGGCCTGGCCGGACACCCAGCATCTCGAGCTGGGGGTCACTACGAGGGGACCGGCGAATGAGGGTCACTTCGCCGCGATCACCACGGCGACCTGCGACTTCGCCTTTGACAAGTGGTGCACGATGGAAGTCGAGGTGTGGGGTGCTCACATCAAGGCGTCGGTCGATGGCCGGCTGCTCATTGAGGTGGACGACGCGACCAACCCGCAGGGGGCCATCGAGTTGAGAGCCCTGGGGGCCCGCGCCGTCTTCGACGATTTCAGCGTGCGTCTGTTGCCATGATCTGGCTGCCCACGTGTCGTGGCGCGGAGGTTCGTATTCGCGAACCCCAGCGCAATCCGAAGATTGCTGGTGGGAAATAGACGTTGACAAAGCCTGGGCAGGAAGCCATCATGATCGAGGCAAACACGTGACGTGTGTGTTCTCGGCTCACGGAAACCGCAAGGAACCTCGAAAGGAGAACCCATGAAACGATGCACTTCGAAAAGACCCCTGATCGGACTGTTGGGGTCGTCGTGGCTGCTCGCTCTGGCGTTTTGCCTGATCTCGTATGGGCAGAATGCGTCCAGCGACCCCGATCCGCACGCGACAGGGTATCTGCCGCCGACGCCGGAGCAGGAGCGGCACCTCCAGGAGACTCACCCCAGGATCGTCAAGGTGTGGCCCAACCGGCTGGCTTGGACGCGCGTCAACGAGGAGCGCAAGAAGAAGGGCTTGGAGCCCTTGCCGGAGAAGGGCTTCGTCCCCAAGGGCGCCGAGAAGGCGTTCACCATAGGCAACGGGCCCGTGATCTCGGACGTGCCAAAGGACTTCGAGGCCTTTGAGGACCAGGGTGGGTATGTGGACAACAGCCTGTCGCCCGCCTTTCCCGAAATCCGGACTCAAGGATCGATAGGCTCGTGCACTAACTTTGCCATCACCTACTACCAATTAACGTACACGGCGGCCTGCCTGTACGGAGCGGGTAAGAAGGATAGCAGCGACAACAACTGGAAGTTCTCGCCGAAGTGGACTTACAACATGATCAATGGAGGCGAGGACAACGGGTCCTGGCCTGGCGCCGCCTACCACGTTCTGGAGAAGCATGGAGCGGCGCGCTGGAGCCTGTTTCCCTACCAGACCAACGGTGCCGACCCCAAGAGTTACCGCGAGTGGTGTCGCGACGGGGGGACTTGGCAGGATGCGATCGGCTATCGTATCGCCGCACCATTTAGTTATCTTGACCAGCCGTCTGTCCCCAAAGGTTATGATGCCGCCTGGCTTGACGCCATCAAGGGGATGCTCGCGGGTGGTGAGGTTCTGACTTTTGCAACGTACATTAGCGGCTGGCAGTTCACCAGCATCAAGGACGACACGAGCACTGCGGATGATGACGCCTTCGCGCGAAGGCCTGTTGCTTACTGGGTCAACGACTCAGCGCCAGCCAACCATATGATGACGATCGTCGGCTACAATGACAGCATCTGGACGGACATCAACCGCAATCGCAAGGTCGATCCCGGGGAGAGAGGCGCGCTGCGGATCGCGAACAGTTGGGGTCCGAACTGGCAGGATTCCGGCTTCTGCTGGCTGGCCTATGATGCGTTGGGCCCCACGTCGGGCGTGACTGGGGGTCCTAACTCCGGGAGACAACGGGCCATCGCCGGCCAGGTCTTCTCCATCAGCATGCGCTCCGATCCCTCACCTGATCTTTACAGGCCAACGCTCCTGGCCAAGTTCAAGCTCAAGCACGCCAAACGTAACCAACTGGGCATCGCGCTGGCCACTTTTGATGGCGCCAACCGGGCCACCTGGACGTCGAGTGCGCTCCAATTCCAGGGCGGGTCTTATGCGTTCGACGGCACGACGGTGGCCTGTGAAGGGACGTTCGTCTTCGATTTTACCGATGTTCTGGGGGATGTCAGCGATTCCTATGAACTGTGGGTGGCCGACTCGACGCGGGACGGTTCCGCCGCCGAGCTTCTCGGGTACAAATTGACGGACATAGCTCACGCGTGGGGCGGGCTTTTTTCACCCGGGGAGGTTATGAAGCCTGACGGCAGCGGGGTTACCGCGAGCCTGAGCCTGGCCGACCCCTCTGCTGAGCACGTCCCGGTGGCGGTGATGTCTGCTTCGCCCGCCTCCGGTCGCGCTCCGTTGGCGGTGAAGTTGGACGGGAGTGCGTCATCGGACTCCGCCGGCGACATCTCTTCCTACGTGTGGGACTTCGGCGACGGCTCGCCACTTGGCCAAGGCTCCGTTGTCACGCACACGTACAGCGCCGTGGGCACCTATACTGCGAAACTGACCGTCGCGGACCAAGGTTGGTCTGAGTCTTCCACGGGGGTGGGTATCACGGCGACCCGCAAGAGATAACGGGCAGGGCAACCTTCACCACGAAGCCGGTGGCAAGTAGCCTGTCGGACTCGTAATACGCCGGCGACAGCCACCGATACGAGACGGTGGCTGTCGCCGGTTGTTGTGGACTCATGTCGTGGCCCAGCCGCTCGACGCTTCGATCTGCGTCAGTTGCTGGCAGCGGTCAGGGCTTGGTTACCCGGATGTCATCGATGAAGAGCTTGCCGGCGCCATTGGCCGTGGGGGCGGTGCGGTTGCCCACGCCGACGTACAGGGTCTTGATCGCCGTGACCTTTACGCCCGCCGCGGTGAACGTGCTGAGCGGGATCTTCCACGTCAGCCAGTTCGTGGCCCGATAGGCGTTGGCATCGGGATACGTGGCAACGCCCGTCTTCCCGGAGCTATCCTTGACGGCGATGTAGATCGGGCCGGCCGTGTTCGTGCCCTGGCCGCGGAGGTTGAGCACCAGGGTGTCCACACCGCCGGCGGTCCAGTCCTGGGCCTTGCTCCAGGTCTGCTCGGCCTCCGAGTAGTAGGGGGCCTTGACGTTGTTGTAGTCGAGCGGCATGGACTGCTTGCCGCTGTGCACGATCGTTTGCTCGGCAAACGGAGCCGTCATGTACCCGACCAAGGAGCCCGTGTTGTTGGTCATGCCGTCGACCCACGTCTCGTAGATGCGGCTGCCTTCGTCGTCCGTGTAGCCTTCGAAGTCATCCACCGGCAGGTTCGTGGTGAAGCTCCAAACGGGACCCGTCTTGATCGAGCCATCGGCCACGGTCTCATCCACGCGCCAGTAGTAGGTAGTCACGCTGTCCAGCGGGCCTGTGGCGAAGGTCGTGTCCGTCAACATGCCCTTATCCGCGCCGGCGGCTCCCTGGGTGACCTCATTCTGGCTGCTGCTGAGGTACAGATGGTGCTTGGTGGCGAGCTGGCCCGGCTGCCAGGAGAGAGTCGGGGCCGGCGCAATATCGGCGGCCTTATCCGCCGGAACGGGCAGATAGGCGGTCAGGGCTTGGGTGGTGAAGCTCCAGACCACGCCCTTGTTGACGGTCGTGCCGTCCACTTCCACTTCATCGACCCGCCAATAGTAGGTGGTTCCGGGCTTCAGACCCGGGATGTACCAGAGCATGGCCAAAGGCGAGCGCGGGCCGGCGAGGTCGGCCGGGCCGAGGTCCGGACTGGTGCCCATGTAGACCTCGTGCAGGGAGGCTTTGTACCCGGCCTCCCAGCGGAACAGCGGGGTCTGGATGCCGGTGGCTCCATCCGCCGGTGTAGGCTTTTTGGCGGCTCTCGACGGTGGACAGATCGTCTGGACCTCGTCTACCGTCAGGGGGTGGCTGTAGATCCGGACATCGTCCAGTACGCCGTGGAACACGCGGCCCCCGTCAAAGTCCCGGCCGATCAGGACCGGGGCGGCGACATTGGGACCGATAGCGAGAGGTTTCGGCCCCACCTCGTCGATGCCGTTCAGGTAGAGTCGGAGATTGGTGCCATCGAACACGAAAGCCAGGTGGGCCCATTCGTTCTTGGGCATGACGGAGAACTCGACCGAAGCCGGGTCGAACGAAATGCCGACCCGGTCCGTGTACTGGGCGCTCGTGTGCGCGCCCCACAACTCGACCTGGAACATCATCGTGGTTTGGCCCCAGCCGTTGGACTTGGTGAAGAAATGCTGAAATGTTCCCGTACCATCCCAAAAGGCCCAGAGGCTCAGCGAGAACTTCCCCGTCCCCTTGGTGGGGTCGAAGATGCCGCAGTCCACTCCCGTACACGTGACAGGGTTGAACCCCAGGGCGACGCCGGCGCCCGTCCGGTCGGCGACCCATTCGGGGACACCGAGGATCTTCCCATGATGAGCGTTGCCGGAACTGTCGTTGGCGACGGCGCCGGAGCCCTCATCGAACTTCCACTGCCCGACGAGGTCTCCCAGGGTCACGCCGGCCACGCTCAGGACCAGCAGACAGGACAACAGGCGAACCGATGTCTTCCACATACTCTTCCTCCTTCTTTCAGATGCCTAAAGAACTGTGCCCCGGCGCACGATGGCCTGCCGAGGTCCTTGGTGAAAATGGTCGCACGCAAGATGTCAAAACGAAACCAGATGCTCCACGCTCTTGCTTGTACCAGATTCCGGGTGGGATTTCAAGCAGAATCCGCTGTTTTCAGTCCATCGCAGCGGTTTCGATCTTCCCTCCCACACGCTCGGTTGCCTCAGAAAGAGCGACGCTCATCCCCGCAGGAGCGTGCAGGCAACAATACAGCCCGGCAATCCCGCCCCCGACTACGACCAAGTCATAGTGTCGAATGGCACTGCCGTCAGCAACTCCTTTATGGATATAGGGTTAGGTCTTGCCGAGATCCGCTTGTAGTTGCGCGCGAGGCCGTTTCATGAGAGGATAGCGATGGCGGCGACGCTTGAGGACACGC